>WLWH01000608.1_pt1 | contig 28783 bp, 22 predicted proteins | sample 6712741 | NCBI WGS metagenome assembly WLWH01 (sample SAMN12718694, study PRJNA515312) | sponge metagenome | isolation source: marine sponge | host: Mycale hentscheli | place: New Zealand: South Island, Marlborough, Capsize Point | collected 2003-05-01
TGTGCTGTATTAAATGCTACAGCTGCTGGGTAAGATCTAGCATTTGATCTATTTGCAATCCAACCACTAATAACAGAGCGAAAATCAAAATTAAGTATATATATAGAAGATGCTCCACTAACTAAGGTCACACGCCATGTTCGATCAGACCTACCAATTCCGATTCCAGTAGTATGATCTACATTAACAGAAGTAACTGTTGACCCTGTTATAGGCTTTCCTCCCACCGTTGCTGTAGTTAAAAAATAGTTAATAGGATGAGCAATAGATACAAAAAAATCATTATAATTTGCTGCTGTTGCTGGTATACCGCCGCAGTAGTACAAGGATAGAGCAGGAGTATCATTTAACCCTACAAATCTTGCAACGCGATTTGAAGCTCCATGATTTAAAGTAAATCTAAGAGTAGAGCTAGGTTTAAATAACGATAGAGCTCCTCTATCTACAAACACGTCGTTAAGGGTTGTTACTTTTGTTATAATTGCTCTGCTGGTATAGCTAGCCTGGGTACCGTTAGTTACAAAAAACCCCTCCGCAGATCTATCTGTGCTTGAATACTCTGTATCTAGACTAAATGCTTCAACACCTTTTCTGTACGTGGTTCCATTGAGTGTAACTGTAGAATCATTTGAAATTATTCCTTCACTGTATTGGCCGCTACTAGAAAAAACTGGATCAGTAGTGTTACTAGTAGATCTAGTCTCTACACTAAAAAACAGTCTTCTATCTAATGTGATCTTTTCAGATGGTGCAGTAAACATACCAGAAGAACCCCATAGCAGAGATTGTGCCTGTTTTAAAGCTGTAGAACCGTTGCTTATATTACCTGCGGCTAAGTATGCATCACTTACTAATGGTGGAATCTCAAATGTTGTTCCTTTAGGCATCAAAAATCTACGAGGAGAAGATGCTGGCATAAGCCCACGTATTTGATTGTATATAGTTCTAATCTGATAAGCTATTGTAGCCTCTATCCCTATATCTTTTTTCATGTATCACCTCTTGCTACTGCAATCACACTTGAAGTAGCTGTTTCTGTTGCAGGTACAAGGAAAATCATAAATGGTCCAGATGCTGTACTATCTACAGTGATACTTGCTGTTCGTCCCCTACTAATGCTCACAGTTCTAGGTGAAAAGCTAGAATCAAACCTTTCAGAAGCTGTAAGCGTGGAAAAACTCTTCCTTGATAATACAAAACCTTGATTAGTAACAGAAAAACCATTAGTAGCAACTAATATACTACTAGCTCCAGATACTAATGTTATATCATACCTAGCTATACCATTCGCATTGTTGTTAAGCAAGATTGGGAAGTCAACATTAACGTTTTGTAAAGAAGGGTTACCAATAGCTGTATTAGTAGTACCATTTAAAAAATATGCAAATGGTATCGATTGTTGTAAGAAATAATCACTAAAACTAGTTGTAGATGTTGGAATTGCTCCACAAAAGAAAGAATCTGGGCTATTTACTCTAAAAACTCTGTCAGAAGAAGAGTGGTTAAGCGTAAATCGTAACACATTTTCAGGGGTTTTTAGATTTCTAGCTCCAAAATCAACTGTTACATCGTTAAGAGTTGTTAGTTCGTATGGTGTGGTTGCACTAGTATCACCAAGCTCTACAGGTGCATCGTATGTTAAAGAGTTTCCTATTCGTGATATTAGACTCAAATGGCTAATGGTATTATAAGATTGTCCTACTATCATTACAGATCCGCTATTATCAAAATATGTTCCTGAGGGTATAGATGATGTTAATGCTGCATTTGGAAATATACTAGAAGTTGTAGATAGAGATCTTAGGTCTGTTTTGATGTATAATATACGATCTAATGTAACAGCTCTAACAGGATTTGTGAAAACACCTCCTGTGCTCCATAATACTGATTGAGACTGTTTGAGAGTTGAAGGTCCATTAGTTATATTACCTATACCTTTGTTTAAACTTTTAGATTCACTAGTAGCAGCGCTAAACTCAAAGGTAGTACCAGCTGGCATTTCAAAACTGAGATTTGTTCTTTCTGGAATATTACCCCTTACTTCATCATATATTTCTCTAATTTGACTTGCTAGTGATCCTTGTAAGGCAATTTCCTTTCTCATTACGAGCCTACATTCACACCTTCAATCCTGTAAACATCACCATCCATAACAGAAGTTTGACCACTTAAAGCTTCAAACCTATCTTCATAAATAATTTCTTGCTGATCAGCACTGAATATAACTGTTCTATTCTCAACCAAGTTAAATGTTGGTAGGGTTAAGGTTGTTGTTGTGTTAGATCTTTGTCTTGTTAACCTTAGATTGAGCGTGCCATCATCTAATAAAAATCTGTTAAAATCAGAAGCTTTTATAGATATTTTGAAGTTATTAATAAAACTTGTAGGGTCTAAGTCATCTATTTCGAATCGGAACGATTCAATTTGCTGCTCTCCCCAAGCAGCTGCAACAGGTATAGGACTTGTTATCTCTTTTAATACAGTTGGTAGAAGCTCTGCTGACCTAATAACAGCTTTTTTCTGTCTTGCATTGTTAAATGTTAGATCGCTTGACTCATCTGTACCTGTAGTATGTACTAATAATGTAGATCCAGCTGTAGCGGCAGCAGCGGTAGCTGTTCTTATAGCTGTGTAACTACCTGTCGATGCAAATGTTATATCTACAAAACTAATATCAGATAGTGCAGCACTGTGTAATACAACTAGAATATCATTTGCAGCTATAGTTACTGCTGCAGTACCTGAGTTAGAGGAAAATGTCCATCTAGATGCTCTGGTTGCAGCGGTAATAGTACCTGATGAAGGAGTAGGTCTCCACACTTCTACAATAGTTGAAGAGCCAACCGTAAACCTGACAGTACCCGCTGCTAAAAATGTATTAAACGTTTGTGAAGTAGTAAATCCACTAGCAGCAGTTAAATTTAAAAAACCCATTTCTGTAGTAGTTAAAGTTCTAGGAGTCATTAAAAGTAACAACAGAGGGTTAGAACCAAAAGCAGTATTATATGTTGGTCCTACTAGATTGTATGTTACACTCGATATAGTTTTGGTTAAAGCTGCAGCTGATCCATGTTTTAACTCTTCAGCAGCCCATCTTCTAACTGTAGGTGTGGATATAGTAGTGGTAGATCCAGCAGGTACTCTTGCAGTACCAGTTGATGCTTCAAAGTTAGATATCTGATAGTTAACTAGACTATCTTCGTTTCTTCTCTCTTGCGTATGAGCAACTAGTCTGTACATATCACCTGAAGTAGTTGCATTTTCAGGAGATATAGCTTCATATCTTCCTTCAACTATCAATTTACTAAAGCTTTGGTCTGATATGTCACCACTAGGAACACCTACATAGTTAAATGTTGGTAGTGTAAGTGTGGTTGTAGCACCAGCTCTAATTCTTTCTAGTCTTAAGTTAAGAGTATTATCACTATTAACATACCTATAATAATCGGATTCCCTGATAGATATTCTAAAGCCGTTATAAAGTGCACTTGCATCTGCTGTGTTAACTGAAAATGCTGTCTCTTCGAATTTTCTTGCAGCCCAACATACAGGTATTACTTTGTCTCTAATACCTCTAATTACTAGTGAATTGATACCAGTTTTTGGCTCAAAAGATGTTTTCTGTCTTGCATTATCAAAGGTTAAATTAACCAAGGTCTCTGTAGCTACAGAGGTTGTAGCTGTAGTACGACCAGGAACAGCAACAACAGCTGTAACAGGTGTAGTGAAAGCATAATTAGCTGCGGCACCAAATGTTAAGTTAAGTTCTACTGGTGTAGCACTGGTAGTTGCAGATATATCTGTAGGTACTACTAAGATATCATTTTGAGATACTGATACACTCACAAACATTGGATCGTCGCTTCCTACACCTCCTAACACAGTTTGATTGACTAATGTTGCAGATGCAAATGTTCCAGAACCTACGTTAGGTCTCCAGATTTCAACGGGCTGTGGAGTATTAATAGGAGATATATTTGAAATTACAACATTTCCTGTTCCAGAAAACACATTGAAAGTTCGATTTGCCCTTTGCTGAGTTGTAGCATCCCCAGGATATACCCATCCTAAGATGATTATTTCAGCAGCTGATAGACTACGGATCCCCATAACAGTACTAATATTTGCGTTAGTTCCATCAGATACATTGTATTGTGTAGCTCTAAAGCTGTATACAACTCCTCCGATAGTCTTTGATACAATTACTCTAGTATTTTGAGCTGATACCCATCTATATACTTCTGCAGTTGCAGGTGTAATAGTCTTTCCACTTGGAAGAGCAGCCCTGCTTGGTGTACCTTGAGTTAAAGTTAACGCTGTATATGTAGTGTCTCTACTTGTAGAAGCAGAGCCTGCAGCTACAGGATTTCCATTTACTGTAATAGCATTTACATCTAAACTTGCAGCTAAATCAACAGCTTTTGTTGTAGAAGAATGCTTAGATGGTGGTAAGAAAGAACCTAAATATGTATCCCTATGATCCCATGCAGTTCTAATTTGAGTTGGGGTTAGATGTGCATCTTCTCTAACATAGCTGTAATATTGCACTCTTGAAATTGCAAGCTGACTATTATGCATAGATAAAAATTCTAATCTGCTAAAGTCAATATCAGCACTTGATCTACCTAGATCAACAACTTCAGAAGTGTGACCATTTGTAATTAACATATTAATCGGTGCATGTGCTCCAGTAGAATTTCTATAGAATGTAGCAACAAAATCATACTGTGTGTCATGATCTAGAGCTCCAAAAAGACCTTGCTCTGCATATGTAACTGGAGCATTGTATGATTTACTCTCATCGTAATACGCATCAATAACGTAAATATATGATCTATTATTTAGAATAGTTTGAACTTGTATTGATCTACTGATTTGAGGACTATCAACAGAATCACCAATATATCTAATATTGAATACCTGATTATGAGGTCCGCTTGATGTAGGCCATGTGAATGTACGAACTTGATTTGCAGTTGTAGTTCCTCTACTACTTGTAATAGTTTCAGTGAAGGTTTGTACTCCTAGATCGTTATCATTGTCAAATAGACGTATAGATATTACTACTGAAGCAGGTGTATCAGAATCTGTATGGAAGAAATATTCCTCGTCTAAGGTTGCATTTCCACCTTGTCTAAATGTTGTTGATCCTAAAGAGACTCTTTCAGTATACGTTCTTCTACCACCATCTTGTCTAGAAACAGAACATTCCAGTCCAAAAGTCTGAACTGCAATTCCATTTCTATCAAAAGCACCATTATAACCATAATTAATTCTTAACAATGGAAAGGTATTAGATGAACCTATTCTTAACAATGGAAGGTTAGATCCAGCAGCTATTCTATCTGATAAAATTGACATTGAAAATACTAACACTTTTAAAGGATTGGATGAGATAGGTGTAGTTCCTGAATTGTTATCTATTACAGTCAAAGATTCTGTATAACTGTTTCTTCCTGGGAATAGCCTGTTTAAAGGGTCATTAGCATTAGCATAATAAAAAAGCTCAATAGAACTACTATTAATTCTTACACCACTTATATCTGTAAATTCATTTACCACTGTTCTTGAAGACAGATTTGCAGTATCTAAAATACTAAATAGTCTTGTTAAGACCAAGGCTCCACTATTAAAAATATTAGGTGTAACACGCGTCCATGGCGTATTCATGGATGATGTTGTAGATGTTAGAGTCAGTAACGGCGCAAGATCTCTTAGAACTGAAGGTACAGGTCCTCCAGAAGTATTTTGATGTAAGTGAGATATTGCAAGTTTATTTGCATTGATGTTAACATTTTGAGCAGCATCAGACTCTTCTAGGCGATCTATATCTCGTTGAGCTCCTAATATTTTAACTGTAGTATTTACAATCAAAGAAAGAGTATCGCCATTATTAATAGAAGCTGCGGGTATTGCATATCTGTTATAAGGTACTGCATTAATTGTTATTGCTGTTGGACCAGATGGTAAGTTAACTCTTCTATTAACACCACCAGAAGATCTAACGTTTACAAATAGTGCACTTGGATGGGCTGTTACAAAAGCTGTTCTTATGAATAGATTGATTCCAGATGTGCCTTCTACAGAGGTTGTTGTATGTGTAGTCTCTTCTGTTGTATTTGTAGTACCATCACCTCCCCAGATTGTGTTATTAGAAACTGTTGTAGATTGTGCGCTATCTACAAGTGTTATAGGGCTAGTTCTATTAATTATTGTAGTTTTTTGAGAAGCACTATCAAAAGTAACAAGATTGTTTATAGATGATGTTAACGTTGTGTTAAAGTTCCTTAGGTCTCTTTGAACCTGTAATTCTTGGTTTGTTACATCTCTTTCTAAGGTTAACACATCACCTACTGCTAAAGTTATGCTGTTAGTGCTTAAAAAAGCTGGAGTAAAAGGATATTGTCTATAAGCAATAGAGTTGATCATTACTGTTGATCCAAATTGAGCTGGCCATACAAGTCTAATAGATGTTCCAGAAGATGGTGTTGATCTTATAAATACAGTTGTTAAAGGATTTGCTGTAACATAAGAATCTCTAACAAATAAATTAAATCCTGTAGTAATATCTCTAGCCCTAATAGTGAAACTAGATGCTTCAGCTTGTGCACCAGTAAAACCATCGCCTCCCCAAATTATAGGTGTATTACTACTAACAGTGGATGTAGTAACCCTGTCAACAAGAGTTAAAGGACTAACTTTGCTTAAAGTTATAGCTTTTTGTTGTGTAGTGTCAAATCCTACAGTAGTTTGTCCACCAGTTGCTATCATAGTCTGTAAAGAACTATTTAGATCATTTATAGTTATGCTTCTAAAGTCACCAGTCCAAGAAGGTGTAGAATATGTGATTGTTTGCTTAACAACTCTTAAATATTCATTAGCACCTAATGTTACAAGTGTACTGTCTACTGGATTGCCTGGAACGGTAGTGTAGATCCAATAATCATATACCGCATCATCAGCTGAAGGTACCACTCTATAACTAAAACCAGACGCTGCGAAAATTACTGGTATGATTCCTTGAGAAACAGGGGCTGTATTAGTACCTACAATTCTCTCTACTCTATACTGAGAAAGCGTCAAACTCTTATTAATTCTTAGGATGATATCACCCGATCCGCTGTTTACTCTTCTAGCATAAGTTGCAGATCTAATTTGAGTTGAAGTTGGATTAGCACCAAATCCTTGATAGTCTACTAAAGCAAAAGCAATTGCGTCGGTAGTTGTACCCCATGAAGTTGTACTAGAAATTGATATTGGATTTAGTCTTCTATTGATATCTGAACTTAGTTGTGTTAAGCCTAAAGCATTATCTTTAATATTAGCTACAGCAACTGCGTTACTAGAAGTCCAATCTAAATGGTTTGAATCATTGATTCTTGTGATTGTTAGCCCATCAACATTTAAAGAGTTAGCACCCCCTCCTCCTAGAGAAGCTATTGATAATGTTTTTGTACCAAGTGTATAAGACAAAGTGACCCTATCACCTGCTACTATATTCTCAACATCTTGTGACATGTATTGTAATCTAGAAGTTATACTATTTCTTAATCCTGAACTTAAATCCTGACTTGTAATTGATCCATCAACTATACTACCTGTTAACACACCAGAAGCTAGACCCCAAGATACCTGTGTACTATCAGCTATTGAACTAACAGTATTTGAATTATAGGTAACAGGTGTAGCTGTTCCAGATGCTGTTGAAGCAATAGTTAATGTATCAGAGTTAGTATCGTAAGTGAAATCTATATTTGATCCTGCAGATACAGCAGAAACATTATTTGAATTATATGTTAGTTCTTTATCTAGGCTAGTGAGAACGCCTGAAGATAAATGTGTTCTTTGAATAGAAGAACTTACAATACCTGCAGAAGCATTACTTCCATTTGCAGTGAAATTAATAGTACCTGAATCTAGAAGTGCAGTGATTGCAGCACCATCTACATTAATTGTTGATGCACCTGAAGCATTGATTTGATCTCTAAGAGCTTGTGAGATCTTCGTAGATGTAACTGCATTATCTTCTATTAAATCAGTAGTAATCGCATCATCTGCAATCTTAGGAGTAGTAACTGCGTCATCTTGTATCTTTGAAGTTGTAACTGCGTTATCTTGAATTTGGTTATTACCAACAGAATTATCTGCTGGGACTCCTCCGCCTGAAGTTTGAGCTTGAGTGATATCTCTCCATACAGCATGACCATTAGCGTTGATACCCAGAAACATGTATACATGTCTTCCTTTTGTATCTACCCAAACAGTTGGTACTACATAGCGTGTATCATCAATACCTGGAGGATTTGGTTGAGAAATTACAGGAATATTAAAGTCCTGAGGCCTATACGACGAGATGATTGACATTTAAGTTCTCCCTTTGTTAAAAAAAGATATGGAAAGTATGAAAGATTATACTAGAATCACATCCCTCCTTTCCCACTTGTACAACTTTTCTTTTGTTGACGCAACCGTTTTAGAGAACAAAAAACAAATTGGAATCAATACCCATAAAGCTATTGAGGAATACTTAAAAAATAAAAAGGAAACGGTCCAAGAAACAGACTCCCACTACTGTTACTATACAGCTTTTAAAAATTATTATGAAGACGAAAAATTAGGTGAAGTAGAAATATTACATGTAGAAAAAAGGTTTTTTTTAGAAGATTATAAATTAACTGGCATGGTTGATTTAATATTTAAGAATAAAAAGAATGAAATAGTGTTATTAGACTGGAAAACATCAAGATCTATTAATACACTTGCAGTCAGTTTACAAATGCTTTTTTATAAAATGCTCGCTGAACATCATGGAATAAAAATAGATAAATGCGTTGTACTTCAACTTAAAACAACCAAAAGAAATAAGCAGTATACTTTTGCCTGTTTTGATAAAGAGGTGCAAGAAGAAGCACACGCAATACTAAATAAACATTTACTAAGCGTCTAATCCGCCTCTTTTGATCATTTGCCTTTTTATAGCCATAGATTCACCCATATTAAAATCATAGCGTGCTTTAACAGTGCCATGTGGTTGAGGTGCATCTATAGTTGCATTTATATTTGGTGATCCATTTTTCATAGGATACATTTTATTTCCGAATCTAGCCCAAGATTGGTTACTCGCAAGTCCAACCTGACCACCATATCCGCTTTCCATTCTTTTTAAATTAAAAAATTGAGAACGTTGTCCTTTCTTTAACATTTTTGCCATATTTACCCTCCTGGTAAGTTAGCGTCTCCAAGTTGCCCTGCAGTAATATCACCTAAATTACTATCTCCTATTAAAGAGTTTTGTTCTTGTGGTGGTTGTTCAACAGGAGTATCTCCCGCTAACAAAGCATCTTCTTCTGCTCTATTTCTTTGTACCTGATTGTTAATTTTTTCTTCAAGCTGCTGTTCAGCTAATTCAATCTTTTGTAGTCTTCTATCGAATTCTTCTTTTGATTGTCTGATTTCTGATAAGATCTTTAGACCATCTGCTTCTGTTTTGGCTGCTTCAGCAGATATTTTAGATGTTTTAGCAATTAATTCTTGAGCTCTAGCTAAGTCGACGTATTGTCTGTCTTCTCTTTCTTTAGCTAGCTCTGTTAGTTTGAGTGTATTTGCTTTGTTTATTTCAATTTCAGATTTAGCTTTTGCTAGATCAATTTGTAGTTTTTGCTGATCCATCTGTCTTTTATCTTCTTCTAGTTTCTGTAGCATATTTAGTATTTTGTCTTTATCTTGAAGATTTGATAAAGATATCAATAAGCTTGGAGGAATACTTTCTGGAGCATACTGTATCAATTCTAGTAGTTGTTGAAAGACTACATTTCTTTGTGACTCACTATACTCCCCTTCTGTGAGTGCAACACTGTAGTTTCCAAATCTTTCTGAGAAAAAGTCTGCTGTAGGATCTTCTTGTATTTCTCTTCTTAATTGCCATGCTTCCCAATTAGATTGAACAAATCTTAGTACTAGTCTACCTACATCTTTTGAGACGTTATGCCATCTATCAAATACCAAAGAGAATTGTTGATGAGACTCTTCTAAACGCATAGCTGAAGTTAAGCTAGATACTCTTTGAGATGGTGCTGTGCCCATCATATCGTCGGTTACACCGCTTACCTTTGACAAAACATCTATATCATTTTTTGTTACTGCTAAATCTGAAATAGATAGGCCTTGATAAGGTAGCTTAAAGACTAGGTCTTGAGGCTTATCGGTAGAGGTTTTTGTAAATAGAACCTTTTCAGAAACATCTTGTCTGTATAAATCTTGGTGGTTAACAATTTTTGATTTGTTAGCTACTAGGATGTTATTATTAGAGCTTTCTAAGAATTCGTTATCTTTGACTATTTTTCTGCTGGTGATTTGTACAGTATCTCTAATTTTTGCTACAAAACTTCTGCTTTTAGGTTTTTTAGGTGGAACTTCATACATTCTATCAAAGGTACAAGCTACAAAAGGACATTCATCGAAGCCGTATTGTGATAAGCCAAAGTATACAGGAACATCTCCTACCATAATGCCCTGCTTCCATACTGATCCTTTAAACTTAACTATCCTAAGACCCTGGTCATAGGAGTTTTTCACAAGCTCTCTATCAAAGGTATCATAATTCTTTTCACCTGTATGAATATTGTAGACGCATTCTCTTACTTCTTCAGTTCTTACCCATAGATATACGACTCTCACTAAGTTATTATGAATGTCAGTTTGGTTGTATAATTGATTTTGTGAGCTAAAACCGAACATGTTATTTCTTACAAAAAATCTATTTGAGGTATCTTGTATTTCTTTTTTGTGATCTGGAAATAGTTCTGCTGCGTAGGGTTTAGTTAAAAACTCACTAGTGATAATAAAAGATGCATCTGACATATCTTGGCATCTCCATTGATCATCTGTAGCGTATCTGCTGTATGATAGGACTTTAATATTAGGATGAGGATTTATAGGATCTAAAGTGAAATCTGGAAAGACTTGAAGTAAGCATTCACCATATACAGTAGCTTGTCTTCTAGCTTCCATCAAAGTTTCGTGGTAGTTAAATCTCGAAGAGCATGATATATAGAGTTTGTTGAATTGAGATATAGTTGCTTCGTCGACCTCTCCTGTAGCGATGAACTGTGGCATTTTCTTAGCTCTAGCTGAAGCACCTAAAATAGAATTAACTTGTGATTCACATAAGTTAACGTAAAAATTCTTTTTCCTAAAATCGGGACCATAGCAGATATTGTGATTATATTTGCACTCTTGCCATCTAGCATCGTTTACTTGCCTAGAAGATTCGTATAGTGAGGATATAGCCTCATCAAGGTTAGATTTATTAATCTGATTAAAATCAACCGCAAGGTCGTTACTATAAGCCATTATTTACGATTCCCTTTATTAAAAGTAGCTGGTATTTCTGTTGTAAAATCTTCATCTTTCCTATCTAGATAGAAGATTGAGTTTCCTGGTATGAGATCATTAACCTTTTTAGATGTTGAGCCTGCTGCTACTAATCCAGCTGCTTTTACCCCTCTTGATAATGCAGAGCTATTTTTCACCCTAGTATATGCTGAATTATGGGCATTCATCAGCTTGGCTATTTTACCTGCATCTTTAATATCTGATTTTCCAAGCTGTGTTATAAAATCCTTTTTTAGTGTATCTGAGAATGCACCTGCTTTAGCTCTACTTAAGTTCCCATTTTTAACAGCATTAAAAAGAGCCTGATTCGTATCGATAACTTGATCATAGGCGTCCTTTAGAGATTTACCAGCGTGAAATTCTGACAACCCAGTGCCAGTAGTTTTAACTGCTTTTTTGATCTGGCCAGAAGAACTTTGTAAAGAATCTCGTATAAAGCCAGTGTCTACTTTATGTTTAGAACCTTCTAATAGTTTGTTAAATTTATTTAAAGATCTTCTTGATTTCACAGTAGCTTGACCTAATCCATAAACACCACTTGAAAGCAGCTCTGCTGCAGCTCCCGCTAACTCTGCTTGTTGTTCTGAAAGACCATATTGTTTAGCTAATTCTTTAGCTCCTTTACCAGCAGCTCCCCCTACTGCACCTATCTCTGCAGCACCACCTAAAGTACCAGCAACGTTACTTGCTAACTTAGATGTACGACTAAGACCAGCAGCAGCTGCACCTGCACCTACACCTGATAACAAACCATATAATTGAGCTGCATTTGCGGCTCCTTCAGATCCTCCCTCTACAAGTTTGTTAAGAGCGTTTCCTAGAGGCCTTCGTTCTTTTGGAACATCTAGCTCGTCTGACAAACTTTTATATCTATCAATCTTGCCAAATTTAGTACCAAGACCGTAGTTTGAAAGCCTAGAAAACAAATTTAGACTTCCAATTCCAGAATTTGTCAGACCTGTAGACGCAGAATCAGTTAATAGATTTAAATTATGTGCAATATTATATGGATGATAAGGAGCACGCTGTTCAAAATCTTTTTTGTATTCACCTAGCAAAGATTCTCTTTGATTAGCAACATAATCTTTTGCAGCACTGGTATCTTTGTCTGTAGCAACTTCAGGTTGAACATCTGCCTCTGGCTCTGTATCTGGAATGTTAAAATGTTTTTTGTAATTTTCAATACTAAATGGCATCTTTCCCTCTTTGTTGTTCTGTACTAAAAAGACCATATAGCTTCTTACCTTTATCTTTGTACCAAGCATATCCTGGAAGACCAGATTCTTTGTAGTCTTCTACTTCTGCCTTTTCATCATTAACACGGCTATTAAGAGTTCTATTTTCATCGTATAAAGTATTTAATTCCCTCGCAGTAAACCTTGACTCTTCTTTCCCAGAAGGTCTTATAGATTTACTAAATGCTCTAATTAGAGCGGTCGAATCCCCGCCAAGAGGAGCTGCATCTTTAGCTATTTTATCAAAAAAGGCCGCTTTTGCAGTTAATTCTAAACTCTGCTTTCTATATTCGTCTTTTAACCCTCGCCTATCAATCTCTTCATCTACTAGCCTATTTAAAGTATCACTTCTAATGGTAACCCCATTTTGCTTTAGATAGTCACTCTGAATTCTATCCTGAATAGCTATATAGTTTTTAGCTACATCTTTCTCCTGATTAAGTTTTTGCAGCTTCAACATGATAGCACCATGATTATCACCAACCTCTGGCAAAGACTTTCCTATATCACCTATGGACCTTGTTAACCCTCTAATATCTTTTAAATGTGCAATAGCTGCTTTTGAATATGTAGCAATTGAGTCAAAAAACCTCTCTGAAGGCTTTTGAAACAGTGGTTCTAAAGATGTTTTCCCTAATATAGGTAAACTGATCTGCTTTTCTGCGAAAGCTCTAGCAATAGGAGATCTTAAAAGAGGTATACCTTCTGTAAACTGATCAATATTTCTCTCTATAATTCCTATCTGTTTTAGCAGTCGGTGGTTCTCAGTGTTAGTTTTAATTGTTTGTCTTTGTGCAGAAGATAGTCCTGCATCTATAGGTGGTTTGTTAGCGGAAACAATATCACGATAATTAAGTGGATTATTGCTTAATTCAGAATATATTTTCTTATTTCTATTAAGGTGATCTTTTAACAAGTTTTGATCTTGAGCATTATCATTAATATTTTTAATATCTTCTTCAGTTAGATCTGACTCTTTTTTACCATTAGCTTTTAAATAATCTTCTTTGACTTGCTTTTGAAATTCTTGTTGTACCTCTGGGTGATCAATTAAATTTGGATCATTAAGAGCATTTTTCATGAAAGAAGCTTTTTGCTGTAGTGAAATTAAAGCTTTTTGCCTATCACCACCAGTAGCCTTAAACATTTGTGCAGCACTAGGATCATTATTAAAATGTGAAGCAAACTCTTTTGCATCTTCATCTAATTTTTTATCTCTTAAAACCTGTTTAATACTGTTACCAGCAAGGCCACCTAAAGTACCACCTAGTACAGAAGAAAGACCTAGTGGTTCTTTTTCGTTTAGCACAAAGGTGTTTTTACCAAGAGGCTGAGCTGAAAGCCCACCTTGAGAAGACTCGTTTAAGCCTAATAATTGTTGTAAGAAATTTGCTTGATTAAACTGATCTAAAGCTGTAGTTCTCTGTTCATTAATATTAGATGTATCACCTGCATCTCTTGATTTTAAGCCAAGCAAGCTGTTTAAATCAGTCATTAGCCACTCCTATTTCCAAAAAGACCACCAAGAATACTAAAAATGCCTCCTGGTATGCCTAAAAGACTAGAACCCAATACACCAGCTCCCCCTATCAAAAGCTTTTTCAATAGAGATGTAGGTTTACGTCTCAAGTGATGCTGATAGGCTGGATGATCGAAAAGTAATTGTCGTATATTGGTTAATCTATCAGAGGCTCCTAAAGAGTGCTGTAAACGTTGATTAACTAAATTAGATTGAGCGTTACCTAATGCAGATGAATAAAAGTCATTTCTAGTAGTATCTCTGTCTGATAATGATCCCCTGCCAGCCAAGAAAGAGTTAATAGACGGTATGGTTCTATCTCTAAATTGATCTGCAGTTTGATTTGTCAACGCCTGAAAGGGCTCTTGGCTACCTGATGCTAGTTGATGTAGAAAAGAACCAGGAGCTATAGATTGCTCAAGCCCTTGATAGTTTCTTAAGCCCCCTCGGTCTAACCCAGGGATACTTGTAAGATTAAGCCTACCACCTATAGGTGTGGTATTTGACTGTAAAGGTGTTGTACCTGCTAGTAAATTTGATAGATTTAGCTGGCTTGAATCAGGATTTAGATTCGTTGTCATATTTCCTCTCTTTTTTTCAAACTAAGCTAATTCCCCAACAAATTCAAGCATTAAGTTGATAGCATGCAATTTAAAGCCTTCATCAGAGTATTGCGAGTTTTTTAAAGTTTCTTCAGAAAGTGTTAACTCAAACTGAACACTATTGTTAACAACAGCATTGTTGCTTTTTAACCAATGTAGAAAAGTGCCAGTATTTATAAAATTATTATTTGTAGCAGATAAAGTTTCTGTAAAGACTGGGGCTGTTCTATTGTGGTCTGTATAAATATTCAAGACTAATGGTAAACGTATATCTAAGCTCTCTATCAAAAATCTTACAAAATGTAAGCTGAGTTTCTTAGATTCTTGCCAACCTACAGCAAACTCTTTTGTTCTGATTGAAAAGTTCTCTATAACCCTAACAACAGCTCCGCCTGCATATGTACCAGTAAAGTCTCCATCAATATTGATAGTATTGTCATTAATTCTTTCTACTTTGAAAATAGTTCTATTATCAGCAAATGTAACACCTAATGCTTCTTTAATCTGTATAAAGTCTCCTGTATTTAAACTGTGGTTAGGACAGGTTAGTACTGTTATGTTATTAGAATTAGTAATGTTGGTACAGATAACATCTGCAACAGGTAATGACCTTTGATTAAACCTTTGTAGAACTAAACCTTGAGAAGTCCCTATAACAGTTTCAGATTTCAAAGAACTTCTACTTTTAAAGTCTGACCATCTAGAATCCCTTACCGTCTCCCAAGTAGCATTTTCAGGTAAAGAAGACCATGTAGGTTCTAAAAACTCAGGTATTATAAAAGAAAACTTTGCTTGAGCAGTGGCTTTTTCTTTTAAAACAGCAAAAGTTTGATCTTTGTAGTTAAAAAGTATTGCTTTGTCTGGAAATTTTGCACTATCTCTAGATACATAGTTTAAATAGATAAATTGTGAAACTGTATCCCTTGAAGTAGAAATAAAATATGGGTCATCAAAATTAACATCTTCAATGAAGTCATAGACCTCTTGGTCCATCCTGCTAACCTCAAAAAGAGATTTTAACAAACTTGCACGAGGCTGATATCTTAATATACCTTGAGGACCGATAGCTAGTATAGAATTATCTAAGTGTACAGAAGATCTTAAAGATAAAGCACCCAAATCAGAATCATACAAGGATAATATCAATGGACTAGTAGGCGTGCTTGCATCAAATGTAAGTGTTATTGCACCAGTATCTACGCCTATAACACATCTGTTATTAACAATTTCTGCCCAAGCAAATTGTCTTCCTATGGTAGATATTAAGCTGTATCCGCTTGGTCTATCTGTAGCATTATACCATGTAGATATAGCTGTGCTATTTAGCTGTGCATCTGTGAAATAACCTGGACTAGTTATAGGTATATTATATCGAATTCTAACTGGATCATAGTCTATATCTCCATCAGCAGTAGCTTCTCTAGTACCAAAAGCTATAAAAATACCAAAGAAGTTAACAAAAAAGTCACATCCAACTAGGTATGTTACCTGTAATGGATTAGAAATGGATGGGGCAGAACTAGAAGAAACAACACCTGGTGAGGTCAAAGGTGGCATGAAATTCGTCCATCCACTTCCATCAAATACTTTTATACCGCCCATATCGTCACTACCAACGTTTAAGAATTGTAGTATACCATGTGAAGTATAACTTGTAATACTGCTCCCATTTATATCTAAAGTAACTGTTAATGGGGACATATTAGCTCCACCAGTAACAGAAGTAACATTTGCGGTTCTAGAATTTAAAGCCCAACTACCTCTTGTCCCGAATATAAACACCTTTAAGTTTCGACCTGCTGCAGCAATTATATTATTTAAAAAATTTTGAGTAACGCCATCTACACGTGGATTGATAGTAATTGTAGTAGTTTGAGACAAGGTAACAGCTGTTATTGGCATAAAATATCTGCCTGATCTGCTGTTAGTTACATACAGTTTAGAATGGTTTTCTATACCTGAAAATCCTCTGAAATCAGCTGATGTTGCACCAGACCATGTAAAATCTAAGTTAGAATGAAGATATGTTTGACGTTTTACTAGATTTTTCCCAAATCCAATGCTTAAACGGTCAGAAATAAGCTCATAAAAATATTTATAATCAATGCAATACTGTTTTTTACCTAATTCAAAAAATTCTAGTATAGGCAAACATGGTGATCTAGAAAATGTGATCGAAGCTGGAACATTAAGCAAACCAGGAATAGTAATAAGCTTATTAACATAATCTACTGTTCCAGATGCAATACCATCTGAAGGTAATGGATCTAAAAACATCTTTCCGTTTTGTACATCTTTGTAAGTTGTAGTATTAGGGCTAGTACCAATTGTGAATGTTATAGATCCAGGTATAATATAATCGCTTTCGCCTGTAGGTACAGTAAAAGATAAAGCAAAAACACCCATTGAATTAGATGTGACACTTATTATGGTTGATAGAGATGTCACACCTAAAGATTTGTAACCGCCCTTTCTTTCAACTCTACCATCAACGCATATAGCATTTTCTAGCTTAGCAAAAGATTCATTAGGAATTAAAAAAGGTGCTCTAGCGGTTATAGTACCTTTTTGGAAGTTATCTATGTGAAGAGTTGGCATTGTTCACCCTAAACCCTTCCCCGAATAGACCATTTAACTGCCCTAGGAGTATCTGTAGTTGAAGAACTTATTGGTGCATTAGAAGATATAAGCCATCTACTAGTAGACCTTAAACTAGACTGTTCAGGATCAGTTAACAACCTAAATTCAGCACTCATAGAGTTAACAATAGGTAATGTACCAGTAGTAGGTATGTGATTAGTATCAGATTGCCATGGTATTAAATTAAAGCTTGATACAGCAAAAATTTCTTGATCTCTAGTTAAAAGAGCATTTCCATTAGCATCTACAAGATCAATAACACCTATGGAATATCTAGCTACTGGCAACCAGCCTTGTCCCCAAAAGCTTCTGAACCCATTGCCTTCGTCTACGTAACTAAAACTCCCTGCGGTTAATTTAAGAGCTTTTACATCAAATCTCGTATTGATAACACCAGAAAAAGAGGGATAGCTTAACACTACTACATTATTGCTACTGTTATTTCTAGAGGCTATTTCAACCTGTTGAGCAGCTCCACTCTTAAAATATAGTCTGTTATTGTTCACATATAGATTGTCTCCAGTATTGGGATGGTCAGTACGTGCAGTGAATTTTATTGTAGCGTGATTACCGAAGTTAGCATCAGCTGATTGTAAGCTTAAAGATGTATGGTTAGCTTGCCAAGCATCTCTAATGCAGTTTAAAGATTTTTTTGTTCTATCTATGGAATCAAAGATTCTTAGATCTGGGTTCAAACTATTAGGATCGTAAGCCATAAAAACCTCTATTGTAAGAAGATCCGTATACAGAATCAGTGTATCTGTTAACGAATGGATTTAACTTAGATTCCTGTCTAGTTGATCTTTCCATAACCATGTCTTCATATTTTTTAAAAGGGAACATCAACCTTTCAACGGTTTCTGTATTACCCTGCATCTCATATACCCTGATTGCAGCACCAAAGGATATGTAATCATATAACCAACTGTAAGCTAATTTAGTGTCTTCAGCAATCAATACACTTGGTTTTAAATAAGCTTCAACCTCGCAAACATAAGGCTTGTCTGGTACGGCTCTAAATTCTAATACAGAGTTTTTAAACACACAACTAAATGGTTGTCCAGGCTGACATGTGTTGTAGACAATCGATATTGTATTACCAGAAGGTATAGGTTGTAGAAATCTAACAAATACAGCACCAGATTGGTAGTTTATAGTACCTAATACCTGTGTTTTATCTTTTGCATCAACTAAGCCAGACCCATTGTCCTGTAAGGCAATCCAAAAATCATTACCTGTATCTGCATTTAAGAATATTCTAGAAGTTACTTGGCCGTCTGGTGAGACATATCCTTTAACAAGGTTCTTAGGTAATGCGAACCTGTATTCGGATCCACCATTTCCAATAAAAGATGTTGTATTAGAAAAAGTATTATAATTGCCAAAATTTGAGAAGAATACATCTTCATCCTCCGCTACTCTTGTTGGAATGCTATTAATTAAAATAGTTTTTCCAATGTTTGAATACCTTTTTGTATCAAATGTGTATGCAGGCTGTAAAGCGTTTAATTGAAATTGCCATGTAGATCTAAATGTTTTGAGATCCAAAGTATTAGGCAATTCAAAGTCCATGAACTGCTGAATTTCTTTTATTATTAAAGAATTGTCTGTAACGACAGAAGATCTAAGTATGTGCCTTGTCTTTGTGACAATATCAAGCAAAGTAGGGCTAGTAAAATTTTTATTATTCACTACACCCTCCTATTGTTAAGATGTCATTTTTACACGAGAAATTTCTTTTCCTTTCAAAATTGTATTTACTGTAGCCTTTGCAGCCTCAAAGCCTTGTATGCCTTCAGCTTCTAAGGTAGTCTTATCAGGCCTATATTCGTGAAAAGAAAATTCTTGTTTCAGCCTATCTGCAACCTTTTTAGGAACAGAAATAAACACACCATAGGGAATACAGTATCTTTCCATAACACATCCAGCATAGGCTTTTAAATCCATTCTAAAGTAGTCTTTTTCAACATGCTCACCATAATGAACGATACCAGTAACTGGGGTATCCATCATCTTACGATAAGCTGCAAACTTCTTTTTCTTATTTTCTAAATCGATAGCATATTGTCCTAAAGGTGTTCTAATTGTGATTAACTGAGGCTTAATAACCTTTGGCTCTATCATACAGTTCTAGCTCCATAAAGAGTATTTAACCCTATTATTAATATTTCGTTTCCACTTGCGAATAGTGTAGATGATATAGTGAATTTTTGATTTGATAGTCTTTGTTGTGCGAAACTAGCATCTGTAGTAGTTGCACCACTTGAAATTGCAGTTGCAGGTGATCCTACTGAACCATCTGTTGTTGGATTTTTCCAAGAAAAAGTGGTAAAATTTCTAGTATCTACATCAAGAGTGACTTGATTTTTACTAGCATCTACAGCAACTACGGTTGCTTCAACGCCTTCTAATTGTGTCATTCCATAAGATTTAAGATTAGAGAATCTCAATACTTTACCAACTTTAATATTACTTTTACTTAATGCTAAAGAAAGAGTCATAACTGCTTGTTTTGCCTTAGTAACAGCTAAAATATAGTTAGTTAAATCAGACCTAGTAACTCTAAGCCTTTTAACAAACATACCTGCTCCTAAGGTACCGCCTGGGGCAGGTGCATAAGCAAGTGTAAAGGAATCAGCATTAGTACGTGAAACAGTGTACTCTATTCCTACTACGCCTTTCCTAGAAGCAGACGATGTTACTATAATAGAATCACCAGTTAACAAACCGTGAGCAGTACTAGATATAACTGGAGGAGATGCATTAGTACCTGCTGTATAAGATGTAGCAGAACCAAATTCTAAGCTGGGATTACTAAGTACTATTCCATTATCAACATGACCATAAGTGGTAGCTGCTGTAGTTACATTGATTGATGTACATTCATTTGCTGTTGAAATATCTTTATACCATCTAAGTTCAGCAAGAGCACTTGTCCCTGTCGGGGTGTGCAATCTAGTTAAATTTTGTGCTATTAAAATATCAGGAATTGTTCCAGTTTCTATTTCTAAAGCTCCACTTGCAGGTGCTTTAATAATTTGTTGAAACATGCTTGAAAAACCTAAACCCATCTTTTTCTCCTTTTAGTTAACCGTACACTCTACTTTACAAACTGACATTTCATTGGTTATACCTACAGCATACAAGTAGGTTAACGCCATTAAAATACTCTTTCTATGAGGATCATTAGCAGAAGTATCAACTCTTTCCAATGTTGCAGCGCTTGGATCTGCAGGTAGTAATTGAGTGATTGCTCCTTGGCCTAATGAAATTGCTCTATGAACAGCACTTCCTGTAGCTGATGATCTAACTGGGTCATTATAACCAGTAGACATCAAGCATCTATGAGAACTTATTGATCCAAATTCATTTAGTGAGAATCTAGCATGGTAGCTTCCATATCTCTCTGGTGTAGTAAACTGTGGTATCTGTTTAAGTGTAGAACTCAATAGAGTTGGCATGATGAGAATGAAAGATGCATTAATAGGCATTGTACCTTCATTAGGTGAAGCTTCAATAGTTTTAGTAAATTGAATAGAATTATTGCTATAGTGCCAATTTTCTACATCTAAAATATCGTTATAACTGAAATGTGTGGGGTCATCAGAATTTGAACCACTAGAACAAGAAAAGATATTTGTAGTACTAAACAATTTGTCTCTAACTATTTCTTCTTGACCTCTTACCATTGCTATACCTAGCAACTCAGCAGCCATCTGTTCATTATCAAATTGATCGTAGTATACAAAGTGTGAACTAAGCATTACAGACCTACCATAAAAGTTCATTTTCACTGGTATGAATTCTCTATGTAGACGTTCAGGTTGAGGTGACGGTATATCATCTCTTAAAACAGTAGCAGCTGGTGGAAGATGTGAATATCTATAAAAAGTGAAAGTATCACCTTGATGTGCTTGTGTGTACTGCACTGCAGCTACTTCTACAGATGGTGTAGAATTATATGGTGTTGATAAAACTGTATCTGCAAGTGCATTTGCATACATCAACGGGGTATTTTCAGTGGTATTTATCATGTGCCTCCTTTAAATGCTGCTTAACTGAGCACTCATAGCATATCGCCTAGCTACAGCTTCCGCTCTTTTTACTTTATTTCTATTTTTTAAATATTTAGCCGCCGCATTATATGTAGCAGTACGATCTTCTCTAGTTGGAAAACTGTATGCTCTATCAATATAAGAATTTGGGTTAACGGGGTTAAATTTTTTTTCTTCAGTTGATTTAGATTCCACAGGAGCAGTATTAGCAGTAGAATTTCCACTTGCTTTTCTAATATCATGTTTTTTTTCTTCTTGTACTTTAGTCGCTGTTTTTTCTTCGGTTAAGGTTCTTTTTAATTCTTTATATATCAAGTCAGCAGACTTATATCTAGCTCCTGGGATGTTTGACATGAAATCTATAGCATTTATAAGATTTGGATTGTTTTTCGATGCTTTTTGAAGGTTAGCTTCAGTCATAACTTCGTGAAAATCTTGGTATTTTTCTTGTAAGTGTATCCTAGGATTTTCTTCTTTATCTGTGACTGTAGCCTTATTACTAATTGAATCTATCTTCTTTTCAATAGAATCAAATCTTGAATTTAAATCTTTAGTCTCCTCTGACATGTTTCTCCTTGTTAATTTATGCATAACAACTATTTGTTTTTTAAACAATATTTGTTACAAAAATAACATGAATAATAAACAAAAATTAACAAAAAGAGAATCACAGGATATTATAGATTCTACAAAAGAGTTTGTACGTCAATCTATAGTAACTTGGAAAGAAAAAGATCTGCCTCAGATCATTAAAAGTGTAAAAGAGAAATATGGATTAACACAGTTTTATATATTAACTTTTACTGAAAAAGAAAACACATCAAAAAAGAGTTTTAATACACTTGTAGGCAGCAATACAGAGCCTATATTTGATGGACATTATCATTTGATGAGACAAAAACATATTTTTTTCCATAAAAAGCCACCGCTCATACCTGGGTGTACATGTAGATACATCAATGCTGATAGTCTATTACTTACCGATGTCGATAGAATAGTGTATGTTTTACCACCCGTTTGGAAGATGGAAAGATATTTAGACCCAAAAAACCCAGAGTTTAACGCTGAACAAGCACATTGGATAAGAGAATTTTTCAAGCAACCTATACCTGAGCAGGTATCAAAAGAGGTGAATAGAAAGATTAGAAGATGTACTGAGACTCTTTGAAACGCTTAACGTGTTTGATTTCTATATTCCTGTCTTCAAAACAAGCCAATCCAACAGCAATAGCATCTGTAATATCGTAGATAGGATTACCGCTTCTTTTTATAAAATAATCCTCTGAAATTAGTCCCATTTTAATGATGTACTCTCTTGCATCAGCCTTATCACAGGTAGCAACGCCAAAAGCTAAAGAACGTAACCGTGAAACAGTATATGTATAGAGAGTAACCCCATATAAGCCAGAGAGCAAATGTATTATGCCAGCTAGCATAGATAGTACCTTCATTGGTTTTATGTTTCTAGCACACTTTAAAAACAGATCCTCAGATGCAATTACTACCGGTGTATGCTCTTCGACTAAAGACTCAAGCTTTGTAAAAATTTTCACAATACGATCCGTAGTATTGTACTTGATATGAGAGGCATTAATGATTCCAGCTGTTAAACAAGATAGAGTATTTGCTTTTACCTCAAGCACTGCAAACCCGAACCATCTTATTCCTGGATCCAAAGATAACAATTTCATAAAAAAAAATAGGAACAAAAAAAAAGGCTGAAAGCGATCTTAAAGGAATAACTATCAGCCCAAAAAACCACTAGAGATTGACCAAAGCAATTTTTTAAACACAAGGAAAACACAAATCCAAAAAAGCAAGGGATCCTGTCTTCCCGTTAATTAACATTATAGCACATCAACAACCATTTACAAGAAAAAAGAAAATCTATATAAATAGACAAATGACTGTTATCTCTAAAAACCTGCAAATAAAACTGTTGAACAACATCATCACCTCTCTAAAAAAAATCACACTATACCTAGAAAAACATAATATCCATAGTTCGCATGTAACAGCATTGCTTATAAAGCAGATGTCTTTCACAGTTCGCAAAACATTAAAGCTAGAAAGCGCTATAACATCACAAAGTATTAGAGAACTACAAGAAGCTCTTCGCTCGCTCAATGAGGTAAAAAAAATACTCGGAATGCCCTGAGATCATCTTATCTTTCGAAAAAACTTTCAAATAAATACAAAAAAAATTAAGGTATGTCTATTGATGTGCATCATTAGAAGGTGCACTTGGGATCTACTTCTACCACAGAATTCGGATCCCCCCAAGTACAATGACTATTCTAGCAAAAAAACCAGATTTTGACAACAGTGTCCAAGAAGAAAGTTCAAAAACCTTTCGTTCTCCCCTAAAATACCTATATAAAGCAGATATCTTTCATAGTTCAAAAAATATTGAAGCTATAAAGTGCTACAACATCATCTTTCGAAAAAACTTTCAAATAAATAAGAAAAAAATTAAGGTATGTCTATTGCTGTGCACCATTAGGAAGGTGCACTTGGGATCTTGCTTTTCGAAAACCGGATCCCCCCAAGTACAATGACTATTCTAACAAAAAAAACAGATTTTGACAAGAGAGACCAAGAGAAAAGAGCAAAAATCTCTCTTTCTAACCTAAAATACCTACTCAATGACCCAATTGCCGCAAGTTTGCTCCCAATTTTTGCTTCAATTCACCATAATCCTAAAAAATTTAACACATTTTCGCAAAACAGCATATCAAAAAAAATAAAGGAATTACTCAAAGATACCCCACTAGAACGCAAGGCACATCCAAAATCTATAAGAAAAAGGTTACCAGAGCTCACAAATCTTTTCGGTATTAAAAGAAAATTGTTCACAGCGAAGATGGCCAAACCGGAAAAAATAGAGCGAGGCATACCAATTGCTGATCTTAACACAGGGCCTCTTTGGGAAAGACTTCAAACCGCTATACACGTGGGAAGAGAGGTCTTAGCAAACTTACAACGTGTGGAAAAACTTAGTCCCAAGCAAAAAAAAACACCTAAAAACCCATTTCATGTATCACGAGCACCGCGACTGCTCATCAGTGAAGACAAAGAAAATTACGAGAAGCTCATAGTAATACCTAGTGAAGAAACAGATCCATTATCTATAATGTTTGACAACCCGAAGTATCCTGATAACCCAAGCTTACCAGGGCAAAAAAAAATTATGACGCCCTACGTATATGAGTTCAGAGCACGTCAGGGGGACTGGTTCCTACTAAAAGAACTAAAAATATTCAAAGGCCACAAGTGCAATCCCAGAGGACAAGACGTCAAACGGTTTGCACTGGTCAATCGCCTAGAGATCATAAAAAACATAGACAGCGTACTTGAAAAGCTTGAAAATGGCGGGTTGCCCAACCTAAATTCTATTTTCAGAAAAGCAGATCGCAAGTTCAAAGAGCTCAAAGAAAAACTAAGTAAGGGTTATTGGTCCGACTTATCAGATATGTACAAAAGGAAAGAATGGGAAAGTCTAGGGATGCCTCCTTCTGACTTCATCAAACTACTCTTCAAGAAGTTTGGTGTATTAAAAGACCGGTGCAAGAATGGATACGTTTGTAGCACCGACCCCACGCTTAGATGTTACCCTCCCCCTCCAACAATAGCGGATGCGTTAAGAATACTGAAGCACCGATATACAAGAAAAGCTTAAAGCGACAACAAGAGACTGCTATACAGCTATAGCCATTTTTTCAAATAAATAATATACATCTGTCATATATTATATATAACCGCCCATCTCGGACTAAATATACTAAAAGTTATGAACAAGTTATGCACAATTTACAAAAATGATACTAAAAAACGGGGTAAAATAGGGTAAAAACAGGGTAAAACCAGGGTAATATGATGATCCGTCCGACGTAGTACAATTCCCTTCCTCTAAAGAGAAATGGAATTGTGACAACTCGTAAAAATCTCTCAAAAAACTAAACTCATAAGAGTCGAAGTTTACATCTTCTTTTCTCCTTAACAAAACAAAAAACTTTGTAAACTCAAGTGTTAAGTTCTTATAACACCTCGATCAACACTCTTTGTGGATCTCTACTGATTCTTATAAATGCTCATATACGGCTATATCCCCTACCCCACATCATAGAAGCCCCAAAAACGCCTCATTTCCCTAAGGGGCGACTATGGTACGTGGTAACCCTGCCACGCTCCCCTATCTCCTTAAAATAAAATTACTTTTACAATTGACAATCTCACCTAAACACTGTTAATTCCGCCAAAAAAGGGTTTTTTACCAATCTCACCTCAATACTGTTAAACCCGCCAAAAAAGGCATTTACTCTCAATAGCTTACATGGTATAATTATATCAAAGAAGGAGCAAGCAATGGAACTTAGCGTGAAAAAAATTACCCCAGCAGGCATGGATCTCAAGATCCTACAAACAATCAAAAGAGCACTAGTAGCTCATGAGGAGGCTATTGTTAAATCTGAGCATATGCTAGACCATGCTTATGAGATGCACGAGGATCTCAGTGACCTCTACGAGGACCTGCGCAATAAGATTGCCACTATAACTTGATCTGCACCCAATTAGGCATAATAATCCTAGGTGGAAAGTCATGCTTGGTAAGCAGATAAGCTATACTCATATCTACTTTGTCCTCTGCTAATCCTAATTCCAATAACAGCTCTTTAGCATCTTCTATGCCCACCTTATCAAACTTCCTTATACTATCTACCCACCTGTTAGCATCAGCTAAACGCGTCACGGTAATTGCTCTTTTCACTTTACGCTGTATTAGCATATATCCTATAAACTTTACCAGGTCCTGTGCATCCACATAGTTCATATCATCACTCTTATCATCTCTCGTGTCACCACTCATGTCATCACCACTCATATCATCACTCCTCATGTGAACCTATAAAGAACAGGTACCACATATCAAAAAACTTCACCAACATATCCCCATCATCAACTTTGCATCGCCCTATCACACCACTTATGATCGCACCAGCCAGCACACTCTTATAAAACTGCCCCTCAGGATGTCTAGCCAACAGCCCAATCACATACACCAGCATCCCCTGCACCTTGGCTATGTCTAGCAGCCCATCTACTGTCAAATCATACTTGTACCGCACACACAGCCAGTGCACAGCCCTCTCCACATACTCTTCCACCCCTAGCTGCCCACTCACACCCTCATACCCATCCTCATATATCTCCCCCATCTCCAACAACCTCTCCATGCCCATATAAAATGTCATCACCATCCCCCTAATCACAATCTCATCACACCTGTAAAAACCCCTCCCAAACTTATGATCAGGCAACACCCACATCAACTCCTTCACCAACCTCACACCTGCATCTATGCTCACACCACCATCAACACACCCCATCGCCAAACCAACAGACGCCATTATACTCATCATCACATACTCATCCACCTCTACTCCCCTCCACGTGTCTACCAAATATCTCTCCACATCATGCAACTCCACCACCTCATCACTCACCACCCTTACCTGCTCTACATCCCAACTACAAACCATATCAACCATCATGACTAAACTCCTTGCCTACATCGCCTTAATAAATCTTTTACAAATAATGGCCCCAAACCCCTTGACAGATCTGCAGCCCCCACTATAATAGCCCATAGGGCTGTCTCTTAGACCCATACCAGTACACAGCACACCCCACATGTCTTATTAACCCCATTATACCCACCTAAATAAAATTTGTACACTCGTCAAGTACACTTTTACAGTACACCTACTACGTGATGGCGGCTCCTCACTCCTATAACTATCACCATATAAATAACTATCACCTATATATATATAAATACACAGACATAAACTTATACACAGAACAACTATATAAATACATATGTAAAAATCTATATACCAGGACAACCACAAGATCAACTATGTACTCAAGCCTATGCGGTGAGGTAACTATATATTATTATGTACGCAACCTTACACGATGGGGGCAATGCGTGGCACTAGTATATGTATGCACACTCTCGCGATGGGGGCAGCTATATATTATAGTGTAAGTACCCTGATTGGGGGAAGCTACCCCCCCCTACTGGTGAAAAACAGACGGTTTCCTGAGAAACCAGATGACTCTTACGTACTACAATGACGCGTCTATTATTAGGTAGTCACATGTAAACATTAAAATATAAAGTATACATTAAAAGAGGTCCTGGTAACAGACACCACCGGCAGTTAGCGATAAAACAATTAGTGTATGTTTATAAAGTATTAGATTGATTTAGCAGAGGAGAAGAAGGAGTGCTAAATAGATAGTTGATACTTCGCGTCCCCTTCGGTTCCTCTACGTAACTATTATATATAACTACCGAATACACTGCAACTATGATTGTCTTGTAAGTCCCCTTCGTCTCCCCGCGGGTTGTCACTTGAATAGCACATAAAAAGAGATGAAATCCCCGCCTTGAAAAGTGTCTCCGACGATAGTGATGTGCCGAGATTAGGCGGTGTCTGTAAGACACCGGGGCTGGTTGGGTGATGAGGTATTATTAATAGAGGTGATGACCTTGTAGGCAGGATTAAGAAGTATGTTGTGGTGGTGTTTAGCTGATGATTATAGTATTTCTGGTATTAGGAGGGGTGAATGATTCTAGTATTCTGGCCATGAGGTGAGTGGGTTGTTGTGTAGGGTGGATATCGAACCAGACGTTGGTCATGGCTACGCCGCGAGTGGAGTTCATGTAGATTTTTTTGGAGGGGACATGGTTTTTTTTGATAAAGATCTGGTTATGTTCTATGAGTGCGAGCATTTCTTTTTTAGGTATTCTGTAGCCTGCTGGGGGTGAGGCTTCGCCGTATCCTAGGTCGTAGTGGTAGGAGGCGTGTGGTAGTGAGCGGGTGGTATTTAGGGGAGTGAGTTTGTATCTGCCGCGGGCATCTTCGTGGGTGTAGAATTTCTCGACGTGGCTGGACTTGATGGGCATGAAGATAGGTTTGTAGAAGGCTTTGGGGGATTTTTTGTATATGTGCATGGTGTGGTAGGCGACTGTGGTGGGGAGGATGATACTGCTGTGGTAGAGTTTTTTAGAGTATATGCGATCTAGGATTACTTTGATGTAGTGTTGGGAGTGGTTATCGGCTTGGATACATATATTGCCGGTAGGTTTAAGGATGCGGTGGAGTTCGATGATTTTGGGGGTGAGGTATGAGAGGAGGTTGTGTATTTTTGGGGAGTGGAGAGTGGATGATGATGATATGAGTTGCATGAGGTCGGTGGGCATGGTGGTTGTAGGAGGGTTGGGAGGACATTCTTTGAGTGCGTTGATGAAGGCTAGGTCTGCGGTGG
>WLWH01000613.1_pt1 | contig 28663 bp, 46 predicted proteins | sample 6712741 | NCBI WGS metagenome assembly WLWH01 (sample SAMN12718694, study PRJNA515312) | sponge metagenome | isolation source: marine sponge | host: Mycale hentscheli | place: New Zealand: South Island, Marlborough, Capsize Point | collected 2003-05-01
ATTTCTCTTTTTCTTTCTTCTTTTTCAGTGGCTCTTTTCTCCCCAGAACAGCCGCAAAAAATATTACATGGTTTAAAGCAATGCTCGCAGTAATGCCAACTTTCATGGTTTTCATACATCATCATCCAATCCTTTTTTTAAGAGAAAATCTCTTCGTTTATAAATTCTTTACATTCTTTTAAAGAAACAAAATCATTATATTTTTTATTATAAATAATATCGACAACATCCCATGATTGAATCCACTGATTATCAGAGGTCTTTATAATGTTATAGCGATGCGAATTATTCACTTTCACTTTGTACTCACCAGGATTTTCTCTCTTTAAAGTAAATAGCACTATAGTCTCCAGTCGGTTGTATACTCTAGTTCTTTTCTTTTTAATAACTCTTCTCTTTTTAAAACTGCATCTGCAAGTAAGTCTAGAACCTCTCTTTCAGATAATTTTTTGTCTTTAAACAGGTTAATGGCGAGGTGTAGAATTATATTTTTTAATTCTTTAATTTCGGATTTTAATTGGTAATTTTCCATTATTATCTTGCCTTTAAAAAGAGATTTTATAATCATTAGGTAATGTAAATATTTTGTCAAATAAAAAAGGAGATTATAATGGTTTTGGAACTTGATTTATATCTTATAAAAAAAGTTGGCTTAAATGCCGCCATACTTTTTTCATATTTAGAATTTAAGAAAGATAATATTAAAACTGATGGATTTTGTGATGTAAAGCTTAAAGAAATTCAAAAGGAATTAGGCTTAAAAAGGTACGCTCTAAAAGCTGCCATTTGTCAGTTGGAAAACGACAAATTAGTTAAATCGCAGAGCATAAAAAAGGGAATAATATCAAATGTAAGATTTCAGTTTTTGTATGTGTCAATTTGCAAACACAGAGCATTAAATACGTCAAACCCCGGTGCAGATAACTGCATTCCCACCAGATTTCTCGGTGCAGATTTCTGCACTAGCATGGAAAAACCCGGTGCAGATTTCTGCGACGGTAAGCAAAAGCGCGAGGCGGCGTCTATATATACTAGTAATAATATAAATATTATTACACTTAAGAAAAATAAATTTGATAATGTTATTCAAATTTCTGATGTTAGAAATAAGATTAAAAAAAATGCTTTATTTTGTTTGGATGAAAATATAGGCACAAGTTCTAAACTAGAGACATTGCCATTGCTTAAAAAAGCCGTCTTATTGCCCACTAAACCTAAAGTCAATAACAACACAAGCACTTCTCTTTTAAAGCGTGAAAAAGACGTAATTATGGCCCAAGAGGTTTTGGAATATTTAAACCAAAAAACTGGTAAGAAATTTAATATTAATGCATCTAGTAATTTAAATAATATTTTAAGTCTTATTTCTGAGGGCTATGAATTTTTAGATTTTATAAAAGTAATTGATAAAAAATATGATGAGTGGAATGGAATTATAATGTACGGGAAACCAGGCATAAATTTTTTAAGACCATTTACTCTTTTTAATCCAGAAAAATTTGACACTTATTTAAATGAGGAGAGTAAATCCGCTGGGAAAAACTTTAAAGATGATCTTGATCGAGATTTATATAATTTTTTCATAAAAAGTGGTTGTCAGCCTTGTTAAAGTGGACAACAATTTTACATTATATAATTCTAAAAAAGGGGATTAATGGATGAAAGAATTTACTAAGGACTCCTTGACGGGGATTTTGGATTTAATAAAGGAAAGAGAAAAAGTACATTTCTATTCCGATTATAAATTTTTGAATGCTCATAAGGGTCATAGGCCGGGGAATCTACATCTTTATTTAGGAGTGGCACACGGGGGAAAGTCCACTCTTATTAGATCATTAATTTTAGATGCTCTTAAAAGAGTGGGCACAGATAAAAAAATTCTAGTATGGTTAAGTGAAGAATCGGAGAACGATTTTTTGATTGAATTTTCTATGGCCTTAAGGGGTTTTGATCAGGCGGATGCAATTTCTATTTTTAAAAAGCTTGTTGTTCATAGTGAATTAAGCTTTTCTAAGCATTTTAAAAACGAGGATGTAAGCAATAAATTTAAATATTTTAAGGATGCGATAGGCAGAAGTGATATTGATTTAATTTTTTATGATAATATTACCACCAGTTGCTTTTATATGGATCAACAGATTGAAACTCAATCATTTTTTATAAAAGAAGTTAAGGAAGTCGTAGGAGAGATTAATAAACCACTTATTTTTGTGGCCCATACCGGCGCCGATGTTACAGAAAGTTCCCATCGCTTAATAAATATGAATGACATTCGTGGTTGTAAATCCATTATCAACGTCGTTCAATATTGCTATATTCTTCAACGGTTTCATATTGGAGAGTTTTATTTTCCAACTCTCCGAATTACTAAACACAGAGGACAAACCGTAGATAATAAAATGTATTATATTAAATTTGATAAAGAAAAAAATTTATATGTTGAAGATCGATATTTAGAATTTGAAGAAATGAAAGAAAACTACAAACGAAGGAATGTGCTATAGATCCATTTGAAGGGGAAAAGCCTGACTATCCGCCATTTAAAGACCTAAATAAAGATGATAAAATATATCTATTGCTTTATCGTCTTTATTTAATCGAATACCAAAACAAACCTTTTAATGAAAAAATTCAGAATAAGTTTTATGAAATTTGCGACTACTTATTAGAGAAAAATCTTTTTGGTGTAGATCTACCTGAAGAATTTGATGCATTTGAGAGTTTTATAGTTAAAATGAAACTAAAAGGAATTCTAGAAGGAAAATCAAATGCCAAAACTACAGTTAAAAGAATCAGAAATAGAAGAATTAATCCTTTCTTATCTTAATTCACTGAAGGATTCTTTTTTTTGGAAAAATCCAGCGGGAGGTTTTTTTGATGGAAAAAAGATAAGAAGTCATATTTCTAAATTTGTTATAAGAGGTGGATCTGATATTTTAGGTTTATATAGAGGAAATTTTTATGCATTTGAAGTTAAAACTGAGACCTCTATAAAGTTCTATGAAAAACATAAAGAGAGATTAAGTATTACAGCCTCATGGGCCTTAAAAAGCGACAAGGAAAAGCATTTTAGAAGGCAGATAGAATTCCAAAAAAAAATTAAAGTGATGGGTGGTAATGCTTTTTTTGTTTCTTCTATAGAGGATGTAAAAAACGCTTTACTTTAAGTATTATATAATATAAAAATGATACTTAACATTTAACAGAAAGTTCTTCCAAAGCTACTGTTTTTCGTTAAAAATCATGAATGTGAGGGAGTAGGAGGTCAGCACTACTCCCTTTTTTTTGTCTAAAATTAGGGGGTATTATGAAAGTTATTTTTAGCTTGGACGCGTACGAGGTGGAATTTATTTTAAATGCTATTAAAAGAGAAAGTAAAAAGTTGAAAGGCCATTCCAATCCTGGAATTAAAAATCTTATTCAAAAGTTTGAGGTCGGAAGAGAAACGCATATGGATTTAGTAAGCGATGGATATCAAGAGATAAGTGATAGAGCTAAAAAAGCCCGAAAAGAGTATGAAAGAATTTTTTTTGAAAGGTACGGTACTAAATAATGAAGACACATTTAAGTTATAGAGAAATAAAATATTTATTATTAAAAACAAGAGAGGATTTAAAAAAGAATTTAATTGAAACTCGTAAAGCTTTAGACGACTCAGGTCGGGTTTCTCGTCATCTTTTAATAGAGGCTGATATCATGGAGGATATTTTAGAAAAGCTTACAATCGCTAAATTAAAATGTGAAAGTAAGTTTGAAAAGCTGGTTTCTCATTCTATTTCTAAAAAGAAAAAATTACATTAATCAATTTCTTCAAAATTTTCAATAAAGTCGTTAATTTCTTCATCTGTAAACATTTTAGAGGCAGTCAACCACTCAACAGCGGATTCTAAAGTGACCTCTTCGTCAACAATTTCCAATTCTTTTTTTAATTTATTAATACTAAACTCCATTAATCCATGATTCATAACATAATGAGTTCTGAGAGTTTCATTTTCTTTATATTTATCTGTATAAAAATCTTTTCTCATACATCATCCGAGCTATATACAGTTAAAACTCTATAGCAATTACTATTTAAATAGTTCTCTGTTTTATGACGAATTGAATTATCATCATAAAATTCTATTTTCCAAAAAATCAGATGATCTTTTTTAACAACATCATTAAAAGAAAGTTCTTCATAGGTTATATCTCCAAACCTTTTTTCACTATAAGGATCATTTTCTCTATTAAAAGAATTATACTTGCAGACATCTTTCAAAACTTGATGAATTTGGTCGCAATGAAACATTCTATGGGAAACAACTAGAGAACCATTAAAATGGTCATATTTATATTTGAGATTTTTTTTAAAATTTCGACCAGATCGGAGAGCATTAATTTCATGAGTAATGTAGTTAACGGGTAGGTTTTTTCTAAACTCACTATTTTTAAAAGCAAGCTGAGCCACTAAAAATGTATCTAATTCGTCTCGGAACATAAAACCCCCCTATTATTATGAGGGGGCTAGCCCTCATAAAACAAGAAAATTTATGAGACTTTTTTCCTTTTAATTTTGGCGTGGAATTTTTGAAAAGATTCTTCAAAAAAAGCTTGCAGGGTTGGAAAATTTTCGTAGATAATTCGTTCTTGATTTTCACTCAACCGAATAGTCTTATTAAACTTCTTTTCTGGTCCCCAAACTGGAGGCCTTCCTCTTTTAACAATCGGTTTTTTAAGTTCAACTACCTTTCCTTTCGCCATAAATTCTCCTTAAAGTAACTTTTTTTCTAGCATTTTATAATTTTTATCTGTTGGATTTTTTAGATATTGCTCAAGTAATTCAATCATATGAGCAACAATCAACATCCGATATCCTAAATCTCTTTTTTGATCAAAAATAAGCTCCTCTCCAATATTCTCCAGATATTTAACCAATGTAATTTTATCAATTCTTTCCCCAACCTTTTTTATGTTATTTTTAAGGTCTTTTAACTCTCTTTTTTCATCCTTTAAATCTTTTATATAAAGCTCTTTATCTATTTTTATTTCCTGCTTTTTCTTTTTAGTCTTTTTATAGCTCTTCTTTTTATTTTTTAAATTCCAATTTGAAATAAGGCCCGGACTTAAATTAACTACATTCCCAACTTCCGCCTGAGTAAAGTCATTAATATAACTTAAAACGTCTTTTTTAAAATTATCAGGATATCTATTATTATTTTTTTCAAATATTTCTTTAATTTTACTTTTTGGCCATTTATTCATTAAGTTTTTTAAATCTTTTGTCATTTTTTCTCCCCTTACCAATACCGGAATGATTGGATAATGTAAATTTATCTTTTTTATGTTTTTTTATTTTTAAGAGTTATTTTCATTCATAAAGTCTTCATACTCAAAAAAATTCCTATGAACGTCAGCACTACTTAAAGAGTTTGGATCAAGCTCTTTGATAGTGCTGTATAAATAATGTATGTCGTTTTCATCATAATTTTCTTCGTTTAAATAATAACTTTTAGTTTCTTCTATTTTCTCATTAGAAAGACTTTTTCTCTCTTTTATATCAAAGATAATGGCCCTCATTTCTCTTTCATAGTCGTTTTCTTTATCTAAATCTAAAAATTTAATCTCATGGGCCATACCACAAGATTCTACTTCTTTTAAATCACTGTCTTTTATAACTGTATAACCATTTTCGATTAACAAATTAACGGCTTCTTCTAAATCAATCGCAATATTTTTAAATTTTCCCATTTTTTACTCCTTCTATTAATGGATAAGATAAGTCTATATTATAAATTATATAATGCATAAAGGATAAAATGGCTTATATGGTGCGCTTAATAATGCTTTTATGGCCTATATATAGACTTCTTAGCTAATTAAATAATTCCTATTTATAAAAAGTAGACACGCTGCGATAAGTTAAATCCATTTTTCTGGATTTATGGTTTTTTTAAATGTAAAAATTAATAAATTATTTACTAAGGATTTTAAAATGGAAAAAAGAATAAAATGGCATGTTGAAAAAAGAAAAGTTAAAGATTTAAAGCCTTATGAAAGAAATCCAAGAATAATTTCAGATCTGGGTTTAAGTCATTTAAAAAGGTCTTTTGATGAAATTGGTTTTGCTCAACCTATAAATATAAATCTAGATAATACAATTTTATCAGGACATGCCAGAGTTCAACAGCTCTTAAAAGAGGGTGTTGAAGAGGTTGATTGTTATATTCCAGATAGACAACTCACCCCTAAACAGGAAGAGGCAGTTATTATTAGAATGAATAAAAACGTAGCCGGAGAGTGGGATTTTAAAATGCTCAGAGATGAGTTTAATTGGAGTGATTTAGAGGACTATGGATTTATAGAAAATGAATTAGAGCTTGAAATTGATAAAAATGATAAAGAAGATTCTGAGGTTAAAATTAATTTTGAATTTAAGCTTGAAGTTGATTGTATATCTGAAGAAAACCAACAAATTTTACAAGGGGAATTAAATGATAGAGGATTTAAAGTTCGAGTTCTCATTTAAGACTAATATAAATGACTCATTTAGAACACAGAGCTTAATTGGACAATATGATCTAGAAAATAAAGAAACTATTCAGTCATTTAAAGGTAACTATAAGCTCCCCAAAAAATGGAACATTGGTTTAATTGTAGGAAATTCTGGATCAGGAAAAACAAGTATTGCAAAAAATGTTTTTGGTGATTTTCTTTCAGTTTTATGGAGTGAAAAGCCAATAATAGAAAACTTTGATTCAAAATTATCTATGGATAAAATTACATATGCTCTTGGTAGCGTTGGATTTAACTGTGTGCCTTATTGGTTAAAGCCATTTAGTGTTTTATCAAATGGAGAAAAATCTAGAGTGGAGCTAGCCAGAATGGCTTTGGAAATGAATTTAGTCGTTTATGATGAATTTACATCATTAGTTGATCGTGATGTGGCCAAATCCATGAGTAATTCAGTTAAAAAACTATTTAAAAATCTAGATAAACAATTAGTTGCAGTTACCTGTCATCATGATATTAGAGACTGGTTGCAGCCAGATTGGATTTATGACACTGACAAAAAGGAGTTTAGCCTCCCAAAGCCACAAGGAGCGAAAAGCTCCAGTTCAACATCCTCAAAGTTTCAAATAAAGAATGGAATTTTTATAAGCAATATCATTATTTAAGTGAATCATTGCCTCCAGGTCATTATTATGAACTTCTTCTTAATGAAAAAAAGGTCGGATTTTGTCATATAAGAGTTTTTCCTCACCCAAAGGTAAAAGATATTATGACAATTGGTAGAATAGTTGTTGTACCAGAATTTCAAGGATTTGGTTTAGGTGTTAAATTTATAAATGAAATATCTAAACTTTATATAAAAAATCACAGAGTAAGAATAACCACTTCTTTAAAGCCTTATATTAAAGCCTTAAATAAACATAAAAATTGGAAATGCGTAAGATATGGGAGAGTGGGAAATCCTGGCAGAACGAGCTCCTTAGAAAATGGTAAAAATAGAAGAGAAATAAATCATTTATATCTTCAAAAAAGCGTTTCATCTAATAGAATTACAGGGACTTTTCAATATCAAAATTAAACTTTACTGGCATTGCGTTGCGATGTTTATTTATAATTGATAAGCTATATAAGCGGTATAACCTAACCAAAAGGGACTTCGGGGTGTAAAATGAAAAAAAAAATGGGACGAAAAAGGGCCAAATTTGATTGGGATAAATTCGACTCTATTTTACAATTTAAACCTCCCAAACAAGTTTGTTCCGATATTATGGAGGTTTCAGAGGATGTTATAGAAAGACGAATAAAAGAAAAGTATGAATGCACGTTCACTGAATATAGGGCCCGTAGAATGGGACCAATGAAAATAAGACTGGCACAAAAATTAATTCAAATGGCATTAAGCGGAGATAGAAGTTGTCTTATTTTTGCCTGTAAAGTTTTTCTAGGCTGGAGCGATAAGCCTCTAGAGGAACAAAATAAGGAAATAGCTAATGTTGTTTTAAATATACCCTCTAACACCAGGGAATAAATGAGAATAATTTTTGATGATGATATTAAAAATAAAGACTTAAATTATTTTATAAAAAAAAAGCCAACATTAATGAAGGCATTTCAGGTTAATGATGATTTTAAAATCTATAAAGAAGGAAAAGGGTTTTTTGTAACTGGGTCAAGAGGAGACTATATAGTTGTATTAGAACCAACAGAGGATGGTTTTTATGTAATTGAAAAAGAAACTTTTGAAAAATATTATAGACCTTTTGAGGTGCCTAAGAGCTTTGAAAATGTATTATCTTTTAATGAGCATTTAACTAAAAAAGAAATGGAATTAAGTTTGGATGAATGATTTAACATTAGGACCACAGAAAGGGCCACAAGAGTTATTTTTAAAAAATGATGCTGATATATGCATTTATGGTGGTAGTGCAGGCGGTGGGAAAACATTTTCCCTTTTATTAGACTTTCTAAGGCATTTTAATAATAAACATGCAGGTGCCGTTTGTTTTAGAAGAACCAGCCCTCAAGTTAGGAATGAGGGGGGTTTATGGGATACCTCAAAAGATATTTATGGAATATTAGGTGCCGAACCAAAAGAAAGTATTTTAACGTGGAAATTTCCAGCCGGTGGGAAATTAAAATTTGGCCATTTGGAGTATGAAAAGAATGTTTTAGACTGGCAAGGTAGTCAAATACCTATAATTTATTTTGATGAGCTAACCCATTTCACTGAAAAACAATTTTGGTACATGTTATCCAGAAATAGATCTGTTTCGTCAATTAAACCCTATATAAGAGCTACAACTAACCCCAGTTCAAAATCATGGGTTAAAAAGTTAGTAGAATGGTACTTATTACCTAACGGACAACCTGATTTAAAAAAATCGGGAATTAAGAGATACTTTATAAGAGTTGATGATAAAATTGTTTGGAGCGAATGTTCCAATAATTTAAAAAAACAATATCCTGCGAGTCTTCCTAAAAGTTTTACATTCATTCCAGCAAGCTTAAGTGATAATAAAATTTTAATGAAACAAGATCCAAGTTATTTGGCTAATCTACAAGCTTTAAGTAAATTTGAAAGAATGCAGTTGTTAGATGGAAACTGGAATGTACAGGAAACATCTGGAATATTCTTTAAGAGACATTACTTTACAGAAGTTGATGCATCGCCTAAACTATTAAGTGTCGTTAGGTGTTGGGATAGAGCAGCCACGGAATGGAATGAAGGTGATCAAGGTGATCCCGATTTTACGGTTGGTGTGAAATTGGGTGTAGATGCCGATGGTATTTTTTATATTTTAGACATTATTAGAGAGAGATATAGTGCTTTAAAAGTTGAAAAGCTTATCGTTAATACTGCAAAACAAGATGGTGTTAGTTGTATTGTAAAAGGGTTTCAAGACCCTGGAGGGGCCGGAAAAAATGAAATTGAAAATTTTGTTAGAATGCTTGCGGGATTTCATGTGGTATGTGAAAAAATTAATGTTGATAAAATTACTGCTTGTAAAAGTGTTAGCGCACAGGCTGAGGCGGGAAATATAAAGATTTTAAAATCATGCAAAAATAAAGAGGATTTTTATCATGAGAGTGAGAACTTCCCTGAAGTCAATCATGATGATATAATAGACGCTTTAAGTGGTGCTTTTAATTATCTGGCTTTTAAAAGAGTGGATGAATTTACGGACGACTTTATACCTAATGATTTAACAACAACTAATCATTTAAATGAGTGGTGATAAAATGGGCTTTTTCGATAATATTTTTAGTAAAAAAACGGAAGACAAATTAGAGTCGGAAGAAAATAAAGAGTTACCAGATTTTCATGATAGCCCTATTGGATCTACGGGGACGGAAAACTTTGGTGGTTATTTTGACGAGGAATATTTAGACGCTTTAAAAAATAATGAAAGAGCAGATGTATTTGACAAAATGAGGCGGTCCGATCCTCAAGTTATGATGTGTTTAAGTGCCGTTAAAAACCCTATTAAGAGTTCAGCCGCAGAAATTCATGCCGCTGGTGATGACTCCTTTTATAAAAATGATGCCCGATTAATTGAAAAGATTTTATTTGAGTCAATGGCAACTCCATTTCCTAGATTTTTAGCTGAAGCTCTTACTATGATTGAGTTTGGCTTTAGTATGTTTGAGGTAACCCATAAGAACTTTATTAATCAGCCTATTTATGATGATGAGGGAAATAAAGTTTTAGATAGTTATACAGGGGTTAAAAATATTTCATGGCGGAGTCCTAAAACGATTGAACGGTGGAATTTAGATCATGAAACGGGGGACTTATTAAGCGTTGACCAATTGGCCTTTGGTGAGGTCGGTAGACAGGTCACTATACCCTCAAAATATTTATTACTCTTTACTTTAAATAGAGAGGGATCTAACTACGAGGGAATTAGTGCTTTAAGACCATGTTATGGTAACTGGTGGCGAAAAAATAACTTTAATAAAGTAAATGCAATTGGAATTGAAAAGTTTGCAGTCCCTACTCCAATCGCAACAATTCCCCAAGGTAGACAAGCGTCAACGCAATACACTAAACTTATTACTGCACTAGAAAAATATACGACACATCAATCGAATTATCTTATAAAGCCAGAGGGGTTTGACATAGATCTAAGGACTAACACCTATGATCCTTCTAAAGTTGAAACTTCTATAGAAAATGAAGATAAAAGAATGGTTAAAGCTTTTTTAGCTAACTTTCTAGAATTGGGAATGAGTGGATCAGGTGCCTATGCGCTCTCAAATGACTTAAGCGACTTCTTTTTAACTGGCCTTCAATTTTTGGCCAATGAAATAGCCGATCAAATTAATAAAAACCTTATTCCCGAATTAATTAAAATGAATTTTGGCCCAAGAGATAAATACCCATGTTTAAAGTTTTCTGGGATTAGTGATAAGGCAGGAAAAGAACTTGCAGATATATTAAGCACATTGACGAACGCCCAAATTTTAACTCCTGATGATAAACTAGAAAAACATTTAAGAAAGAGATTAGGTGTAACGGAGATGAGTGACGAGGGTCAAAGACTACAGCCTAGTCCTACATCGGACATGTCTTTAAGTGAAAAGTTTAATGCTTTAAAAAGAACTAGGCGGAGATAGATGTCATGGCGATTAGAAAGGAATTAGATCGACTTCTAAGAGATAGTGAAAAAGCTGTTTTAGATGTAATGCAAAGTAATTTGTCTTACATCGGAGATAGTCTTATAAATAAAGTAATGGCCAAGGAGTCAGGCCTAAGTAATGCTTTAAAACTGGATGCCATCAAAGGAATTGATGCGTCCGGTCTTAATGAATATAAAGATGATCTATTAGACGTTTTAACCATTATCGCGTACGAAACTCTCCGACAAACTAAAAAAGAAGTTCCTAAAGCTAAATATGAATTAAGTGAAAATAAAATTTATTCTGTTCAATTTGTTGAAAGTAAAACCGTAAAAAAAGCCACAAAGAAAATTAAAAAGACAGATAAGAAAATAGAAACTATGTGGAAAAAGCTACCAGCGAAAATTCGCAGACAACTAAAAACACAGCAAGAGTTATTAGTAAAAACTCAACTCTCCGATTTAGAAAAAGCTGTTTATTTTCAATATACGACTTCAGTAGGACAACAAAAGAAAATCAATGAAGTCAAAAAAGACATGATTGAAAATGCAGAGGATTTTATTGATGGTCCATCGGTTAGGGCTGGAGCGCCATTAACTGCACACCAAGCTATAGGCGAGGCAAGAAACGCTTTTTTCTTAGATGATGATGTATTAAGAGAAATAGCTGCCTTTGAATTTGTAAATAACTATATTCAGGACCGTACTCCCATCTGCGAAGAATTAAACGGCACTATTTTTGCTAAAGATGATCCCAACATGTTTAAGTTCACGCCTCCACTGCACTGGAATTGTAGATCAATGATTTTACCTATTTTAACAGGTGATTTAAAAGGTAGAAAAATTAAAAAGCTTAAAATTAAAAAAGCTAATGAAAAATATCTGCAATTTAGTGAAAAATTAAAAGGCTTTATTTTAGAGCATGAAATGAATCACGAAGGTTTATTATGACCTCAAAAAAAATAGTTCAAACTATAATAGTTAAAAAAACGCCAGGGATGACTCTTAAAAAAGCTAAAGAGAAATTAAAAAAAGCTGGGGGAGAGTTTTTTAAAGTAGATGAGGGAAAAGGATCTTATTATTTTAGACAAAAAGACCCTGATTTATTTGATAAAGATAGTTTTAGCTCTTTTGAAATACCGGAACAGGGTGTTATACTTATATATGCATCTCTAAAAAGGAAAAATGCAATGTCCGAATATAGATCGTCGCCATTCCAAATTAAATTAAGTGAAAAAGAACTACCTAATAAGATACAGCTTTTAAGAGCAGGGAATTTTTTCCATGACGGAAGAGAAATAGAAGTAGATCAAAAAGATCTGGAAAACATGGTTAGAAACTTTTCTGAAAAAGTTCGTGGAATAGATTTAATGATCGACTTTTCTCATAATAGTGAGGGTGAGGCTGCTGGGTGGATTAAAGAGCTTATTTTAAGTGATGATAAAGCGGAGTTATGGGCCGAGGTAGATTGGACCCCCGTAGGTAAAGAAAGATTAGCTAATAAATCTTTTAAATATATCAGTGCCGATTTTTCTTTTGCTTATAAAGATAATGAAACACTGAAAGACTATGGTCCAACACTCTTTGGAGCAGGCTTAACCAATAGACCTGTTGTAAAACAAATGGAACCAATTGTTCTGAGTGAAATTAAATCTATTAACATTAACCAGGAAAAATTAATGTACGGAGATGCAAAAGAAATGGAAGAAAAACTACAAGAGGAAGAAAAAGAGCTTAGTCTTGAGGATGCGCTAAAGCTAATTAAAGACCTTAAAGACGAGCTTTTGAAGAAAGATGAGGAATTAATCTCTTCTAGAAAAGAACTTGAAGAGGGGAGACTTAAAGACGAGGAAAAATTAGCTGAACTAAAAAAAGAAAAAGAGCTAATGGAAAAAAATCAAGCTTTTGATAAAAAACTTTCTGAGGGTGTAGTTGTTGAGGCTCAAAGACAGGCTTTTATTGATAAAGACATGGATGCTTTTCTCTCTCTTCAAACTGAAATTAAACTTTCTGAAACTGGGTCTAATGTAGTTCCTAAAGAGTCAAAGCTAACTAAAGAAAATTTTGAGGATAAAATTATCGAATTAGCAGAAAAAAGATCAAAAGAGGATAGCATTTCTTTAGATAAAGCTATCGGGATTGAGTTAGAAAAAAATAATATTGGAAAAGATTTTTATCTTTAAGTTTGAGCTTAATTAATTTTAAAAAGGGGTTTAAATTATGGCAGCAGCTACACAACCAGTAAACATTACAACTTTTAAGGCTGGTGGAACTATTAGAAAATTCCGTTTTGTTACAATCTCAGCCGCGGGGACGGTAACGGAATGTGGCGCCAACGGAAAAGCTATCGGGATTGGACAAAATGCAGAGAGTGTTTCTTCGGGAGAGTTTCTCGATGTTGCTCTTTCAGGTGGTGGTGCTAAATTAGAAGTCGCAGAGGCATGTGCAGTAAATAAATTTCTAACTTCAACTTCTGTAGGAAAAGGCGAGATTGTTGATGCAGCTGGAGAGTATACTGGAGCTATCGCTTTTGAAGCCGGTGCAGCCGATGGGGATGTTATAGGTGTCAGAGTTGTTGCCTTTACGGCAAGTGGAAGTGACGCTTAATAAGTTTTAATTTTAAAAAAATAAAAATAAGGAGTTTAAAAAATGAGTCAATATAAAGCAACGGTTGATAAACTTTTGACACAGGCATCGGCTGCATATATTCCAGAAGGTTTTGCATGTGAAAAAATTCTCCCTGAAGTTAGAGTTCAACAATGGTCGGGAAAACTTGCTAAATATGGAACTAATCACCTAAGAATTGAGACAAATTATTCTGGTGGGCGTGGTGCTTATAGAAGAGTAGAGCCAATTGTTAGAGAACAATCAACTTATCAAATTGAAGGGCACGGAGTTGAGTCGTTGGTAAGTGCCAGTGATATCGCCAATGCGGATTCGCCATATAAGGCATTATCTGATGAGGTAATTGGTTTAACTTCACAGCTAATTTTGGAAAAAGAAAAAACACTCGGAGATGCACTCGGAGATACATCGACTCTGACTTCAAACACCACATTGTCTGGAACTGCACAATGGAATGATTATTCTAACTCTGATCCTATTGATGATGCGGCTACAGCAAGAGCTACAATTATGGATGGATGTGGAGTACCTCCAAATGCAGCCATTATGTCATGGCAAGTATGGAACAAACTTAGGTTTTCATCAAAGCTTTTAGATGCACTTGGTTATAAGTACAATCAAACTGGTGGGCTAAATGATGATGAGCTGGCAGTAGCTCTAGGTGTTCAAAAAATTATTCGTTCAGATGCAATGTACGAAAGTGCAGCCGAAGGTCAAACTAGTAGTTTAGCGCCTTGTTTTGGAAAAAACACAATTTTTGCAGTTGTTCCAGATAGAGCGATGCCTTATCAGGTTTCTCTAGGGTATAGAATTCAACAATCAGCTCCAAGAAGAGTTTATAAGTATGCGGTTAATAACCCACCAAACTCTCAATCGGTTCTAGTTGAAGACAACTATGATCTATTCCTTTCAAATGTTTCTGCTGCTTATCTAATTAAGAATTGCATAGCTTAAGTTTTAATAAGACAAGGGGGGTAATTCCCCCCTTTGTTTTATTAGGGGGTTTTATGTTTAAAGCAAAAAAGAATTTCTCTTGTAATTCGATTAGAAAATTACAAGGGGAGTCGATTGATGAAAAAGAAGTAAAATTAATTGGTGATTTTTTAATTAGTTTAATAGCCGATGATATAATAGAAGAAATTTTACAAGATCCAAAACCAACGAGAAAAAAAAGAGCGACCAAAAAAAAGGTAATTTAAAATGGCTTATTCAACTAATTCAAATATTCAAAGTGAATTTAAGAATTTGACCTATTCAAGTGGTGGTATAACAAGTGCTGAAGTCGATGCCTTTATAGAGGAAGAGGATGCTTTTATAGACGGCATCATTGGTCGAAAATATATAGTTCCAGCAACTGGAACGTATGCATTAAGGATTTTAAAAACCATTAGCATTCAATTAGTTGTTTCTAGAGTTAAAAGAATATTGGCGGTTAAGACTGGTAGACCTGAATTAGATCAAGATAGTTCTGGTAACTTATTCGCAATGGCCAAAACTAAACTTGATGATATTGCAGAGGGTAGGTTAATTTTAAGCGATGCTACTCTTGCAGAATCAAATGATGGTGTAGACTCATTTGCAGTTAGTGATGATATAAAACACGTCTTTAAAAGAGATGAACAACAATGGTAAGTAAGAGTAAATTTATAGATTTTAGAGTTGACCCTAAAGGCAGCTTTAAAAAAGCTCTTTTAAGGGCAGGGAAAAGAAGTAAAGATTTAAGAATTCCCTTTAAACTTATTACCGATAGTTTTTTTAAAACTAATAAAGCTTTATTTGCGTTTACAACTAAAGGACCATTTGAAGAATTAAGCCCCAGATACCAAAGAGAAAAAGATAAAAAGTGGGGTTTTATATGGCCAATACTAAAAGCATCGGGAAAATTAGAAAGTTCTATAACAAACCCAACTGATTCCGATGCAGTATCATCGGTTTTAAATAAAACGACTCTTCTTTTAGGTACTAAAGTCCCTTATGGTGGCTTTTTGCAATTTGGCACTAAATTCATGCCGGCCCGACCTTATCTAGTGGTAGGTACTGAAAAAGGCGAGTGGGCAAAATCAAAGCATATCCAAAGAAGAAAAGAACGCTGGAAAGAAGTTTTAGAAAAATATTGTGCCGACTCTTTAAAAAAAGGGAAATAATAAATGGCCTATGATTTAGAAAATTTAATGAGTGATGTTAAAGCCATTATGGTAGACAACCTCAATACTAAAATAAATGCAATTAATAGTGAAAAAAGTGATTCAACTACTTTATTGACGGTTGATAATAATGCTTATTTTTTGCAAGAGTTAGATAGTGCCACAATTAATTACAATCCTTTTGTTTTTTATACATGCGAAGAGATAGATGGCAGTGGGTTTGGACCTAACACCCCTCAAGAGTTTTTAATAAATTGTATTTTAATATTAGCTGATCAGTCAGCTTATAGTGATATCCCGACACGAATGTTTAGATATTTAAGAGCATTCAAAGAAATATTTGAAGAAAACTTTTCTATTAAAAGTAATTCTAATTTTATTTCGATTAATCAAATAACCCCTATACCTTTAACGGGTTTAAATGAACAACAAGAATTTAGAGCTACAGGAATTCAAATTAGAACAAGTATAGGATAACTAACAAGGAGAGTTTATAATGGCTTTATCGGCACCACGTTCCTTATTTGGAATACACAGTGTCAGCCCCTACTCAAGGACCGATGGTTCTTTTTATGGTGAGCTGAGAGTTTTAGAAAATTCTAGTCTAAGTTTATCGGGCGAAACAATTGACCTTTTAGGTGGTTCAAATAAATTCCCGTGGGAGGCAGCAGATGGTGCCATTACCGCAGAAATGAGTTTGTCTTTTAGTGAATATCCAGACTTTGTTTTTGAATTGTTTTTAGGTAATGCCCCAACAAACAATGCTGCAGAGACAACAGGTAGTATTGCCGGTTTTGCTAATGTTAAAGGAACCACTGTTTTAGATGCATCGAATGGGATTGATGCTATAGAAATTACCAGTGGTGATAGTGCTGATTTAAAATTTGGTAAATATATTATTATAGCAACAGCAGCACAAACTTTTGATGTTTACCTTTCAAGTGATATTGATATTGGGCGTGGGACAGATGGAGACTATCTAACCGATTCTTTGAAAATTATTGCAGGTGCCAGCGTTGCATCTGGTGACGTGGTTGATGCTACTTATGGGTTAACTTTTTCTAAAGTAGGAACGCCAGCGTTTACAACAGGGGACAGTGCTGAATTTTATGTTAGACCTGTAAATACAGATAGTATGGATGTAACTATAGGATCACAAGCCAATCAAAGTTTTCCAAATTTCGGAGCGGTTTTATATGCTCAAAAAAAGGGTGATGGTCAGATGATAGAAATTGACGCATACAACTGCAAGGCGGTCGGTATGCCTCTGAATTTTGCAAGAAATAGCTTTAGTGCGGCGGAAGTTACCGTCAAGATGCTATATGATAGCTCTAAAGATGGTGTTTTTAAGGTTAGATGGGTCCAACCTTAACATTTGTCTTTAATCGTGGTTAGCGGTGGCGAATTTTCGCCCCCTAACCCTTTTTCTTTTTGACTCTTTCAAATCCTCGGGTTTAATAAACTCTCTCCTCATATTTAAAGATGCGTATATCATCCACAAAGAAACATTTCCATCTGCATATTTATCGGCTAACCATTTCAATCTATTTTTTTCAAAAGTAGATACTCTAATATGTATATATTCATTTAAATTTTCCATTCTAGAACCTTTTAAAGTCTGATAGTTTTGTTCTATATTATAAAACGTGATGACAAAAAAAATAAGATCTAATTTCTTTTTTAGATTAATATTGTAATGGGGGTTTTATGTTTGAGGACTTTAAAATAACTGATTTAATGCCAAAAAGAAGTGAATTCCATTTAAGAATTCTGGAAAAAAGTTTTGTTTTAAGACCATGTACTCCCAAAGACATTATAGACCTTAAAGAAAAAGGATTAGATGTAGAAAGAGTTTTGCAAAATCCTATTAGCGAGGAATTATGCAAAGTTGCTTTGTATTTAATGGAGTATGAATCGGCTAAAGACTTTAAAAGGGTGACTGTAAAAACAATTGATGTGGATACAGGTGAGGAAAAGATTGAAGAACTAGGGGGGTATAATTTACTTCTTAAGTGTATTGGATCTATTAAAGAACAAATGGAAATATTTTTTTGTCTACTTAGTTCCATGGGTTTTAATGACAAACAAGTTGAATCTTTAAGAAAAGAAACTTTAGAGTCAGTTAATTCAACGGACTTTGATAAAAAAGTTAAAAAAAAAGCCAAACCAGTAAAAAAGAAGAAGGCATCTTAAACTGGGCTGAAGTATTTGATTTATTGAGTTTTAATTATGGATGGAAAACAGAATATATTTTAGAACTTTCATTGCATGAAATATATTGGCGACTCAATCGAATAGCAATAAGAGGAAATAATGATAGAAAGTTTGAGGCCTCATTGCATGGTATAGAATTACAGAAACCGGTTGAGGAGAGTAAAAAATCTGATGAGGCTTTAGATAAAGATCAAAAAGAGGCTTTAAGTATAGCTTTAAAACAAGCCAAAAAAAGAAAACGACTAGAGTTTCAAAGGGGTTAAAGATGGCAGAGAGTTTAACTATAAAAATTCATGGCGATATAAAAGATTTCCAAGCAGCTCTTAAAGGAACTCAAGCAGCGACCGCAGAGTTGCAAAAAGATTTAAGTAATATTGCGGCTAAAGCCACAATTGCATTCGCTGGACTCTCCGCAACAATTACGGGTTTAATTGCAACATATAGAACGCAAGAACAAGCTGAAAAAAAATTAGAAACTGCATTATTATCTACCTCTCACGCTGCAGGGTTAAATGCCGATGAATTAAAAAAAATGGCTGGAGAGTTACAAGCCGTTTCAACTTTTGGTGATGAGGCAATTATTGAATCTCAGGCTTTACTTTTAACTTTTACTAAAATTGGAAAAGATGTTTTCCCAATGGCGACCGAGTCCATTTTAAATATGTCGGCAGCAATGGGCACTGATTTAAAGTCCTCAACCATTATGCTTGGTAAGGCTTTAAATGATCCTATTGCAGGGGTTACGGCTTTATCAAGAGCTGGTGTTCAACTAACAGAAGAACAAAAAGAAATGATAAAAACCCAAACGGAACTGGGTGATATAAGTAAAGCACAAACAATTATTTTAAAAGAATTAGAAACCCAATTTGGTGGACAGGCAAGAGCTACCGCAGAGGGAACAGGGAGATTTATTCAGCTCTCTAATACTCTTGGTGATATGGCTGAAGTAATAGGCAAGCACTTAGTCCCACCTCTTGCATCAATGGCAAAAAAGTTTAATGAGATTTTAGTGGATATATTAGGAACTAAAGGCGATGAGTTTGGGAAAACTGCTGCATCTATTTTATTAATTGCAACAAATGCAACAATTCTAACTACAGGTTTAGCTTTGACAGCAAAAGGCTTAATAGCTGTAAGGGCCGCTGTAAAAGGTTTAGGTATTTCAATAAAAGGACTAAGGGCCACACTAGTCTCAACGGGTATAGGTGCAATTATTGTTGGGTTAAGTATAGCTGTTGAAACTTTTGTGATGGACTTTGAAAATAATATTAAAAAAGTCGGTATAATATGGAATGCCGCAGGTGTTTTGATAAGAGGTTCATGGAAACTTACTATGAAGTTTTTAATGCAAGAGTTTGAACCTTATATGAGGACTCTCTTTACATTTGGAAATGCTGTAAAAGAATTAACAGGTGATATTATTGGTTTTGTTTCTGGAGTTGCTGAGACAGTTATTGGTCTTTTTAAGAAAAAAGCAGAAAAACAAAGCGCCATTATGGTCGAGGGAATAGAGCAAGAAAAGACCGCAACAACCGAATATTTAGAAGAAATAAAAGCAATGTTTGCTGAATTTTATACAATTTTAGGTGATCAGTTTCAAGCCTCAGAGGACAGAAAAGAAGAAATTAGAGAATTAGCTCATCAAAGAGAATTAAAGCATACAACTATTTTTAAAAAAAATGCTCTTGATAAAGAAAAGTTTATTTTAGCCGCTGGGAAAAGAGAATATTTAGAACACGTTAAAAGCCAAAAGATAAAACAAAAATTTGATGAAAAAGTAGCAAAAGACCGTGAAGCTAATTTAAAATCTACTTTGGGCACCATTTCAACTCTTCAAGGCGAAAATAATCAAACTCTTTTTAATATTGGTCGGGCAGCAGCTTTAGCTATGGCTTATATAGATGGATCAGCGGCGGTAACTAAAGCCCTAGCATCGGCACCACCTCCATTCAATTTTGCCCTTGCTGGAGCCGTTGGCGCGGCTGTAGCGGTTCAAGTTGGAAAAATTATTACTGCTAAACCTCCGGCCATGAATGACGGTGGAATGATAATGGGTGCCCCTGGAATTGATCAAAATTTAGCGATGTTGTCTAGAGGTGAGCTGGTAGTGCCGACAAGAAATTTTGATGAAGTTGTTGGGTCCGTTGGTGGTAGCAGAGATGCAGATATTTTTGGTGGTGAGAGTCAGACGGGTATAGTTATTGGTTTTGATAGTGAAGAGGCCGGTCAATTTTTAACGGCACAACAAATTGAAAACCAGGCTTTAGGAATTTCAATTGAGGAGGCCTCATAATGGCTATAACAGGTGGAATAAAATTTTTTAAAAAAAATGAAATGAGTGATGGTTCGGCATCGGCTACTTCAGGAGATGCATCGGCTAAGTTTATTTTAGATTTAGATGTTGATACCTATTGGACTAGTGTCGGATCTAGTGACAGTGAGACCGAAACTATAACAATTAATTTTGGTTCTACTAAAACTATAGATAGGGCTTTATTATTAGATCATAATTTTAAAAATTTTACGGTAAAATATTTAAGTGGTGCCTCTTATGTTGCTTTTGCTAATGTCATAGGAATCGGAGGGGTTTCATTAAGTGGGATAACTGAAACAACTTTTTCAAAAAATAGTAGTTATTATGAATTTGATAGCGTTTCAACCTCTTCAATTCAAATAGCTTGCCTTTCAACTCAAGTCCCAAATGAAGAAAAATATTTAGGTCAATCAATTGCTACAAGTGAATTAGGGACCTTTGTTGGATATCCTGAATTGGGAAAAATAGATTTAAGTAGAAATACAAGAAGTAAAAAAACATTGTCGGGGCGATATAGTGTTCAAAAAAGTCAACAAACTATCGGGTATAGTATTAGGTTTAAAAACTATCCTGCTAGTGATGTTTATAACGTGGACATTGACTTGGCTCTTACTCTTCTTGAGAGTGAGGAGCCTTTTTTAATTTATCCATGTGGTGGTAGGTATGAGTCAAAACATTTCTCTTATCAATTGCCAGGCTTTAGATTAAAGGACTGTATTCTATCTCAAGTGAAAAAAGGGTATAAATTAAAGTACGTTAAAAATATTTATACTAATCCTTTAGATGTGGGTGGTTTAGAAACCGTTCCACATATCGTGTAGGGGGTTTAAGATGCCAAAATCTACGATAACCCCAATTCAATATAAAGTTTATTTTACTCCTCGGTTGGCTTTAAACACTTATGGGACTGAAATAGAGGTTAGCGCCAATATTATCTCTAGTTCTAATATGAAAAAATCCATTGATGCCGCTGATTTTGACATCGGGGTTTTTTATTATGGTGATGTAAAACTCAAAATTGATAATTATGGAGGAAAATTTTCGGATCAATATGATACAAGGTCTTTATTTCCTTATGGCCGTGATTTAGCAAAAGTAAGAGTCACTTATAATGACAAAAATGGTGAGACAACCGTTTTTAATGGCCTAGTCGATGACAAAGCAACAAAATTTAATTTTGAAAGAGAGGAAGTCAGTTTAGTTTGTCCTTCAAATGATAGTGTCTTAAGAACTTTAAGAGTTCCAGCCGATACGGTTAGTAATGGAGTTACCGCCCAAAATGCTTTTAAAGCTTTACTTAATAAAAGTGATATAACAAGTGTTTTGACTTATGATGAAACTTTAATAAATCCTAGTTCTAATATTTCAATTGATGATGGATCTAAATTTGACAACATCCCAACCAGGGACGCTATAGCAAAATTATTAGTGGCAACAAATTCAGTTTTTATAATTACTACTGATAATAAAATGAAAGTAAGCGCTAGAGAGTATAATGATAAAGTGGCTACATCTTTTTACGGACCTTTTTCTAAAAGAGGGAACCAAAATATTTTATCATTAAAAAAATATAATGATGGTAAACAACGTCAATTCACGGTTGTAAAGGTTGGTGATCAAACTTCTATTGAACAAAATTATGTAACTGACTATGGTTATCGTCAAAAAACTATTTCTAATTTAGATTTTATTACTACGGATGCAACTGAATTAACTATAGCTAAAGCATTAAGTGATGAGTTTAAGTTTCCTAAAATAGAGTGTGAAGTTGAGTTAAAAACTTCTTTTGCTAAAACTATAAACTTATTAGACCCAGTTAAGATTGACTATCCTTTAAGGCTGGTCCCAGATGTTAAGTTTATGCCTGTAATTGGTGCTACAAAAATAGGTGATGCTGATAAAAAATTACCTTATCAATATGGTTCTTCTAAAATTATATGGCAGGCAACTTTTAAAGTAATTGAGATAAAAGAAAATATTAAAAATTTTACTTCGATAGTAAAGTTAAGACAAACGGGAAAAGATATTGGGGACGGCTATGAGGACTTTAGTGAAAATTCAACAGTCGGTGTTGCAGTTGTTGGATTGTCGATTGTAGCGAGTGGATCGGCTACACCTGGAGAGTCGCCAACTGTTGGTTATGCCATTGTAGGCACTAGTCAAATTGCTTAATATATAATTTTATAATTAAAAAGAGAGGTTTTAAGAATGGGAACTAACACACTTCAAACAAGATCGGCAGGAGAAACTATTACTGCCGATTTTTTTAATGATTTTAATACGGCTTTGCAAACTGAATTTGTCGGTCGGAATGCATCGGGAGCCGCTACAAGTGGGCAAGGGTTAGGTTCAAGTACCGTGCCATGGGGAACAGGCTATTTTAATTCTATTGTTTTAGGTGGTGATGCTTTAGATACAACTCAAATTACGTCGCCCCCTAACAGAATTGTTTCTGGCGCTACTAGAGGGACTTCTAATCAACCAAATTATTTAACGGCTAATGGCTCTGCTGCAACTTTAACAATAAATGGAAATACCACCAATTTAGTTTTTGATGTTAATGGTAGTGCAGTAACTTGCTCGACTCAAATAACCGTTTCAAGTTTAAGTGCAGCCCCAAGCTCTAACAATACTTGTCTAGTAAATATGGCTGAAGCGGCAGACCAGGAGACAACTCGTTATTGGGGAGAAAAAGTAAATAAGTTCACTAAGGCTCAAATTAGTACAATAGATACAATTACAACAGCAAACCCTTTACATGAACATATTACTATTGACACCGTTGGTTCAGAAATTTCCGGTCTAGTCGGAAAATATGCTGCTTTTAAAATTAATGATGGCTCTAGTGACGAGTTCTTTTTGGCTTTTGTGAAAAGTGCAACTGAATTAACTAATTGTACAAGAGGTTGCTTTTTTGGTTCTGATGGTAACCCAATTAATAGAATTAAATTTGCTAACAATGATACAATAACTTTAATGAAATTGACTTGGATCTTTTTGCAAAATGATGGGACAACTGCGGATGTTACTTATAACAATCCAGTTTGGAGTTTTGATGAGCCAGGGTCTCCGGCAAGTGGTGACTATTGGTATGATTTAGGAAATGACCAATGGAAAAGATATTCGGGCAGTGCATTTGTAAGCATTAATAGAACTTTCATAGGTATATCAATCCAAGATACTTCACATTGTAAAGCTACTAGAAGTTTAGATTTTTATTATTCATATAAAGACACTAATACAATCACAGTTGAAAGGACAAGTGCAACAAATTGCCAGGTTAATAATACTCATGGAAATATTTATGTTTACAGCGGTAACTTAGATTTTAAAATTTATAAACCTGAATGGAATATAACTACCGATTTAGCATCTACAACTAATAAAGATGCCTATGCTTCCGAAAGTGCCTCGACTTATTACTATCTTTATTTTAAAGACACTGGAGATAGGGTTATAAGTGACATCGGTCCTATTTTTAGGGCAGACCTATTAGGCGAGTATCACCCTAATAACCCTTGGAGGTGCGTAGGTGTTGTTTTTAATAATTCAAGTTCAAACCTAGAAGGGTTGGTCCATGGTAGTAGACCTGTTTATCCATCGGTTGTTAAAATAAGTAATCGTCAATCCTCAGGCTCGAGCGCCGGGGGACCAGGAAACACCGACCCAACAACGGTCCCCTGGAATACAATAGAAGGTGATAGTTGGTTTATTATTTCTTTATCATCGAATGAGGTTAAATTAGAAAAAGGACTTTATTACATTGAATGGTTTTGTAATGGCCGATCAATGGAAACATTCCGCTACAGTCTTTATCACACCTCACCAAGTATTGCGAATACACTCCAAAATGGCATAGGGAACTATTCAGCAATAAGTAACGTTGCCGGGGCGGTGGATTTTGGGTGGCATTATCTAGAGGTTACTGATGAGACAATCGAATATGGAATTTATTCAAAGTGTAGTCATGGTTCGGGTAATTCAAGTTATGGTTGGGGAAATGCCACGAGTTTTGGCGGGTCGGAAGTTTTTAACCTTTGGAAAATAACTAAATTAGCATAATAGTAAGGGGTAATATATGAGTCAAAAAAAAGTTACAGAGTTAAAAGAAAGGGCTAAACCTTTGTTAATAACTAATACCATACACGTTAGGGCGTTTGGTCCTAGCGCCAACTACCAAAAAGAGGTTTTAAGTTGGGATTTTAGTGACCTTGATTTAATTGAAAAAAAAATAGAGGCTTTAGAAAAAGCAAAAAAAGAAATTGATGAGGAAGAAAGAATAAATGAACCTTTGAAAAAAAGGCGTGAAGAATATTCTAGGATTGACCATTTTTTATTTGAGTCGTTGGCTGAAAAAGAAAATGGTAAACCTGAAAAAATGATAGAATATTTAAAGCTTAGAAAGAAAATACAAGACAAATATCCTAAAGTTTAGTTTCATTTTACTAAGGATGGTTTAATGAAGAATTTAGCCCAAACCCTAGTAGGCGCTATCCTAATCGGATCAGCGTCTACCATGTGGGGGTTTTCTCAAGACATAAGTTCTTTAAAAAGAACAGTTTATTTTTTAGAAAGTGAAATAAAAGACATAAAAGGGAATCAAAGAGAAATGTTAAACCACTTAATAGAAATGAGAAAAAACAAATGATAACAAATACCGAGCGTGATTTTTACTTAAGAATAATTGATGAACAACCTGGGTTAGTTCCACTTGCCTACGAGATTAGTAAATATAAACATTCCCTAGACATTCAGGTTTGGTTAATAAAAAATAAAATGACTGGTAGAAATTTGCAATCATGGCTAAAAGTAGAGTTTAATAATTCCATGATGAGTTTAATAAAATATATTATAAAAAAAGCGAATGGTGACAAAGAAATTAAACCAATTTATGCACATAAAGATTATAGAGTTTAGTGTTTAAATCAAAGGAGTTTAAAGATGAGTCAGGATGTAAAAAATCTCATTCCTTTAATTGAGTTTCTAATGGAGTTGGGGAATGTTTTAGAGAGGGTTATTAAAGATAAAAATTATGCTGCCTTTTTTAGTTTAACAGATGAGCTTATGAGTTTTCAGGCAGTGGATTGGTCTAAAGTCATTCCCGAATTAAAGAACCTAGATTCCGATGGTAAGAACGCCTTACAGAATGCAGCCAAAGATAAATTTGACCTTAAAGATGATAACATTGAGTTTGTTATTGAGGAGGCCATTAGTGTTTTACTCTCCGCTGGTTATTTGGTTAAAAGATGCATAGATTTAAGAAAAAAAGTTTCAGAAAGTTAATTTTTTTAAGTCTATTATTACTTTTAAGCTGCTCTAGAACATCTGATATATTAAAAGTAAAAGTAAACTATAAGAAAGATTTAACCTTTTCTATTAACGGTCAATCCTTTAAAGGAATTGCTATCCCTACTTTGTCCAAAAGTTATTTAATAGAAATAGAGGCCCCATTTAAATTGAATTATGTGAAAGTTGAGAGCTGTCATAGAGAAATAGTTTTAAGAAATGCTTATCATAAAAAAAGAATCATAAAAAATAGGAAAAAATTTCAATTTAATTACAAGCCGATCGGCATTGAAAAAGAGTGTATAGTTTTTATTAGTGCCTTAAATGAAAATGGAAAAGGGAAATTCGGACAAATTGCATTCCAAGCAAAACAATATAATGTAAGGGCCAAAAATTTTTGCAACGGTAAAGAGTCAACTACTGCTGGAGTCTCTTTATGCCAGGTCAAAAAAGGTTTAATTCAGATGATTGAGTTTGATGAGGACTTAGTTGTAAATTCTACCTGTCCAATTATGTCCTATAATGGGAAAAAATCATTTAAGTATGAGCCGGAGAGTGGTGATTGTGTTTTCCTTTTTATGGGGAAGGATCGGCTCCATAAGCTTATTTCCTATGGTTATGATGAAATTATATACGAGGACTAATATGAAAGTAATTGAATTAATTATTCCGTTTGCTATAAACCTAATTTCACGCTGGCTTAGTTATAAAGATGAAAAGGCTGAGGTTAAAGAAAAATATTTAGATTTTATAGATCATTTAGAAAAGAATGAATCTCGATCTAAGAAAATTGAAAAACAGATAGAATCTTTAAGAGAGGAATTATTTAAGTGAAAAGTGATGCAGTTTTATCGGGGAGGATAACTTCAACATCACTTTTCACTTGAGATTTCACTTGGATGATGAAATTAAATTATACAGATCTTTTAATTAAATTCAAATTTTAATTGCAGCTATTAAGTCTTTTCTACTTTTTAAAGGCCTTATTCTAACCATGGCGCCTTGTCTTTCTGCTACATCCAAATTAATTGTCTTAGAATTTCCCCCACCTGCCTCTATGTGATGAAAAAAATTAATAGCAAGAGACACGTGTGTAATCCTGTCGATATCTTTTCCCCAGAAAAGAACGCTTCCTGGCGCAATACCAGAGCCTTTAGAGTTTTTAATAAAATGATTATAAAGCCCTTGAGCAGTTTGATCACCTTTAGGGTCCATCCCCACACACCTGAGAACTTCCTGAATAAAACCAGAACAATCAAAACCTGCCACACCTTCGCCTCCCCATTTATATGGAGTACCTATAAATGTTTTGGCATATTCTATCATTAGTTCCTTAGTTTCTTTGTCAAATAAATTCATACTTTTCAACCTCATTTGATCTAAGTAGCCAGCTGTAGATAGAGAAAATGGCACCGTAAAAAGTTTGAGAAGAGTCGCCCAATTCAAAATGAGACTTTTTAGCATTAAACACATAAGCAACATCTACCTGAGAGTCATCAAATTTTTTTTCTTTTTTAAAATGCGCTGTATAGAAACCATTATCCTCTAAATATTTCTTTAATTCTAAAGCCAGTTTCATTTTTTTTAATTCATCATCGGGAATAAAATTACAGGAGTTTTTTAAATTTTCTAGTTCTTGCTTAACTGACCAACCATTTATAAGCTTGTAATTCTTCATATATAATAGTCCTCGATGGTGCTAATCAGGCTCTTACAGCCTTCGCATACCCGATTAAATTTTCCTAGTGCCTCAAAACTTTTATCGCATTTTAAGCAATTTCTGTTATACGTTTTCTCATTTTGGAGGCGAGGGATATCGATTAATCTTTCTTTAGCTCTTTCTATTTTTTTATAGAGCATATGATATTCTTTCTTTTTGAGTTGATCCTTTTTAGCCTTTTGGTTATTTTCTATGGCCATCTGTTCTAGATTAAAAAGATAAGCCTTCATACATGTTTCACATAAGACATAGTGTCGGTTTTTACTTTCTGCAAGTTTTCCACAATTTTTGCAAGGTATAGTCATAAGTCGTTTACTCCAGGTCTTTCTAGGCGACCTTTTATATAAAAGAGATTCACAACTCATGATACCATACCTTTTAAATGCCCCCTGTTTGGGGGTCTGCACGTTACTCTTTTGGATCTATTTCATTTTCCAACCATTTTATTAACTTCTTTTTTTCATCAATAGAAAGGCTCATAAGTGTATTCCAATCTTTTCCTTCAGACTCTATAGTTAAGCCCATAAAATCCATAATTAAATGACCTGGCTTATCGATGTTTGATTGATTTTTTAGATGGCAGTAGGCTTTAATTAAGTTTTTATAAACCCCCAGATCAAAAGGTTTTTCTTTTTTTGCTAAAGTTTCAAGGTGGATGATCTGCCCTTTATTTTTGTCTTTATCCTGCTTATTTATTGCAAGATGCAACTCGTCTGCTGAGCAATACTCCTCGCCTCCTAAGCCGATAGAGGCCAAAGCTCGACCAATGGCACTAGTTTCACAATTTTCTAAAGCTGAAAATTTATTAATATTACCAGCGCCTCTTTTTTCTTCAGCCAACCCCGACCCGATAACTCTATCACCTGAATCCGTAATAAACGCTTGGACGACAACAAAGCCTGTTTGATGCCCTGGATCTATTATCTGTGTTTTAATCCCACAACCCTTAAAGGTTTCATTCGTTCGAAACTCGTTTACTCTTAAAATTACTGTCTTATACTGTTTGCCATGAAAATTAACTATACCTTTTCCATTACTCTGCCATTTATTACTCATTGCTTTTCTCCCCGAATATATAAATCAACATCCATTTCGTTTAAGTCCGCCATTATGGCATTCAGCATTTCTCTTTTTCTTTCTTCTTTTTCAGTGGCTCTTTTCTCCCCAGAACAGCCGCAAAAAATATTACATGGTTTAAAGCAATGCTCGCAGTAATGCCAACTTTCATGGTTTTCATACATCATCATCC
>WLWH01000614.1_pt1 | contig 28630 bp, 23 predicted proteins | sample 6712741 | NCBI WGS metagenome assembly WLWH01 (sample SAMN12718694, study PRJNA515312) | sponge metagenome | isolation source: marine sponge | host: Mycale hentscheli | place: New Zealand: South Island, Marlborough, Capsize Point | collected 2003-05-01
CCTTATCTAGCTTCTCACGCCCAAGCCCTAATGTTTAAAGATAAGGATAGTAACATAATGTACATTATGGAAAATAAATAAATCCAATGAAACTCCAGTTCCTATCTAGTGTTTACCTCATTTATATACCTTTTTATATCCATGCCAGTTCTAGTATAACAATGTGTGAAAATAAATACTTTGACAATAATACATATGTGTGCTATCATGTCAAAACTATATGCCATATCTAGCATGCCAACATCACAACAATAATCATTTCAAAGAATTCATTTGGATTTCTGATTTTAGATTTTTTTTACTTTTAAAAAAGGGGCACCCCCCTCTCATCAAATCCGCCAATCTCCCCCAGGTACACTTACACAAAAAATTTAAAAATTTGAAATTTTAAACCAGTTGACATTTCCACAATTTATGTTATAATAACATTAATTATTTTAAACAATGGATTACCTCCATTTAAATAATTAAATAATAAAAAATATATATATGTTCAGAAAAAGTTTGGTTACTCAACTGGACATATATTTCATCAACTCAACTGAATATTTTATCATTTAACGCACAAAACAAAACCGAGTAAACCTAAAAACACTACCATCACCACAATCGTCAATACCTTTTGCTTTTTACTTACCTCTCCTTTATTACCTGTATACATATCTCCCTCAAACAACTTCATCTTCTCTTTCCCATCCTTTAACTTGTTCAAGATGTCCTCTGTCTTATTTATCAACTTGTTAATATTAACACACATTGCTGCATCCGCTGTCCTGATATTTTTCTCCTTTAAAAACAATTCATCTTCGTACTTCTTTAATTCATCCACTATTGTATTCAGTTTATTTTCTTTAGCGATTAACGCAACTTCTCTTGCTCCCAATCTATTCATGTCTGCCATCCAAGCATCAAAATGATTTTTGATGTAATCGGCATTCAAATACATAGATGACACTTTATCCATATATTCATTAGCATTATATTTTTGCACTTCTTTGGTCATACAACATATCTCGGATAATATAAAAACATCATTTTATATTAGAAGTAGTTAAAAAATTATTACCCTTTGAACGATTTTAGTATTCTCCACCACTTAGTATTTTTCTCCTTTCTTGGTGGAAATTCTTTAACCGCCATTTTAAATATTTCAAAGTCCACTTTATCTTCAATAAGACCATCACAATAATACTTTAAAGTTTCGTATTCCTTTTCATAATTTATTTCCTCTTCGGGTAAATGATATTCAGAATCTTTAATTTTTATCATAGTATTAACACCTTTTTAATTCTATTCGCTTATCATAAATACTTTATAATATATAAATTGCGTGTGAACAAGATAATTAATCCTTTACTTAGAATAGAAAAAAGCATTGTTATTACCTTTCTGAACGAATATCAAACACTGCTAAATATTCCAGTGCACGAATTAAAACAACACAACATACCTTTTGAAAAGGAAATAGGCGTAGGAAGACTTACTAATTATTTTACCTTAAAAACTCTAATGCTTCTGGTTAACAGATATGCTGAAAAAACGTCTGATGGCAGTTATCAATTTGTTGTTATTTTACACCCTGAAGTACAATTTATTCGCATACCTTTAATTGTCGGAGGTATGCACGTCGGTGAAAAAATGCCTTCAGATATCTTCCTTTCTAGTCACACTTACTCAAATTATCTTGATATTGACCCAAAATATCACGACATGTTTAATTCTAAGTACTTTGGTGATAAACCGATATGTATTGCTGAAAAGATCGCACAGTTGTTTATTGCATCAGATTACATGTCCTTAAAAACGCTAACCGCAGACGCAGGATTAAAACCTAACACCTTAAGATTCTTACTTACCACACATACAGTAAAAAAGGTTGCACATCTTGTTACTTTAGCAGATACACTTTTATTGCCTAATTGGCGATACTTACTTCCTACTTACGTGAGAGAAAGTATGATACAAAAGAGAAAAAACTTCGATTGTTTTGAATGTTCTGATATCGGATGTTATTCTTGTTGTCATAATTTAATAGTTTATGACCGAGGATTTGTCACATGAACACACCTAATATTCTGTACTTTCCAACAAAATTAGATGGTTCACAACCTAGGAAAAAAAGAAAGGACAAGGTGTTTTTCTACCCTGACACAGGAGTGATCGGCGAGCAAGGAGGAGAAATAACACATATTAGCAACCTCACCAAATTACCCACTGATAAATATTTTTGCAATTTAAGAACTTTAAAAAAACCAAAAGTGTTTACATCAAATATTACACGTATAAACAATCTTACTTTTATTTCACCAAGAGTGTTTTTAAAGTACTTTAAACGAATAAGAAAAATACACAATACAGATTACAGCACTTTACATACTAAAGTCAAGTACGAAAAACGCACTGGTAACCATCACCTTTATATCACACTAGATGACGGTGCCGGATATCAACGTATCGTACTTGATTCTAAGTATCGTAAGTTAAAAGATCAAACACGAATGTTCAAATTACCTGACTATCCTTTGAAGCTTACTTTGAGTAACAGCATGTCGCTACATGATCACTGTACACTTTTTTCTATTGAAGGGTTTGAAGACGCTGTTTGTTTACAATCTATTATCGATAACAAAATAGAACCCTTTTATACACATCTATTACTTCCTCAGATCCTCACCACTGGATTTTATAAGATTTTCTGCACTTTCGGTTCAGCAACCTTACACAATCACAGTGGTGCGATTATTATTCCGGACAATGATATCGATTTTCAAGAACGAAAAGGATACACATACTTAAAAATTCCAAAACAATTTAAAGATCTAAATTCATGGATATCACACTTTGTTTACTTGTAAAATAAACGAATCATGCTCTGCTGTTGTAGTAGCTGTTAAAGCACCTGATCCAGCATCGATAAAATATATCTTTAACACATCTCCTGCTGTAAAGGGCAGTTTACCTGTGAAAGAAGCTCCTATTGTACCACCAGCATTTATTTGTATCTTCAATGATCCGTTTTTGGGGACAACTCCATTTATCTCTGCAAAACAGCCTAACGATCCTTCTATAAATCCAGTTCCTGATTTGTCAGTATTAGCAATTACTTCTAATTGATATATACCGTCCTTTAAAAAAGTAAATTCACCACCTGAAAAAGAAAAACTATCTGTGTCGTTTTGGCTCCAAATTTTATTTTGAAATTGCATATAAGTTGTTGCAGGAGCAGTGCTAACTGTTACAGATGCACTAGAATCTGCAATTGATACTGCAGGCGTAGGAGCTGGAGTTCCACCACCACCGAGCGGAAAATGAATTGGATTGATCTTAGATAATTCATATGAAGTTAACCCTGTTGGCATTTCTGTCACATCAGGATTATCAGGTAATAATACATAACTTGCATCACCTAATGTAAAATAAACCCATAAGTCCATGTCATCAGTATATACATAAGGACTGCATGAATCTTGTATCTTTTGGATATACAATTCTTCAGCCGGCTCTACATTTCTATTCAAGTCCGATAAATCTTTGTAACTTGATAAATCTTGATTTGTACCATACAAATACACGGTGTCCTGTGGGTATTTTGATATAGTCATTTTGTAGAATTTATTAGTAGCTGCAGATTGATCTACTAACTTTATAAAACCTTTACCAGTAAATTTTTGAGCTGTCATAGTATGTAAATAAACAATTATACCACGACAAAATCGCTGTTTATCTACTTTACAACTTGTTGTATTGCTCTAAATTTTTTCGCTTCTTCACGAATTCTTTTTTCGTAATCCCTTTGTTTCTGCAATCTACTTTCTCTTTGCTCAAAGGTTTCTTTTGCCAACCATCTTCTGTTGTATTCCCTTTGTCTGAGTCCTCTATCTTTTTTCAACGCTTCTTTGACTTTGTTTTTGCAATTGTCACACAGGCAATCGTAAAGAAATTTACTAATTCTGGTCATTTTTTCTAAATCAATCCTAAAAAGGATACATTATAAAAAAAAAGTAAAAAAAATATTAACTGGGAAAGTGTTGGTATTATGGGGGAAAGTTGTTGGTTCTACTTTAAAGCGAAGAAAATAGCTATTGCAATTTAAATAATAAGATTACAGTATTTTAATATTGATATAAAAAAAAACAAGAAAGCATATATGTCAAAACATATAAGACGTAAACAACATAATAAAAACCTAAGAGGAGGAATTTCACATGTCCTAAGAGGAATTTCACATGTCTAAATACATCATACCCCATCACCTTTCAGGTGTCAAGCATTATAATCAAAATATTAAAAAAATATTAACAATACAAACATTAGTACATAATCAAAAGTTTATTTTCCTTACTTTTGCTATGAACTTTGTTGCAGAGATAACAGGAAACAAAATTAGAAGAGGTCAAATACAAAGTGTTGTAGAGAATACCCCTGGTATGATTCGCATCAATCTGTGTGAAGTTGAAGAGCATAAATGTATAGACCGAACAAACTCAGAAGTACAGGTTAAATTCAACAACAACAGAGGCTCAGTTTTGTATTTACCTTCAGAAGAATTTTTCGAATCCGCAGATTACAAGAAGTACTTTCATAAGAAAAAAGGTCAGTACTATGTGAATATTAAAAATAGTCATAAGTACTATAATCCTAATATGCCTTCACTGACGTATAAAAAATTCTATGCCTTATTAAAAAAACATGCGGATAAAAACGCTCGTTTTGTTATAGAAGGAGCAATAGATTTAAAAAATCCTGTCAATAAAAAGTTGAAAAAGCTGTGGAAAGGAATGGTCTCAATAACAAAAAGGTACGCCTATAATATAAAAGGCTCAATAAATAACAACAGTATCAGTTTACATCAGCGTTTTACACCAAATTTCTGCGTTGAGAAAAAGAGTGGAAATGATTGTTATTTATTTAATATTGACCTTGAATATGTTAAAAAAACCACTTTAACCGATTTACAAATACAAAACAAGTGCATCTTAACCTGTATGGCTATCAAATCGTGGTTAAAAAACACTGTGGTGATGAATTTCATTAATAGATTTTATAAAAAAATTAACTCTTTACCGTATCATAACAGGAAAGGTATATCAAAAATACAGGCTGCAAAAGATTTGTTAATTTACCTTTACAAGCGAGGAGAATTTAAATGGGTATTGTACGATAACAACATACCTTATGATACTTTAGAATTGGTTGCTGAGGCTATGATTATTGACATGGATAGAACTTTAAATACAATAGTATTTGTTTTGTTCGACAGAGAGGATATAGTGAAATTCATAAACAATGGATTTGAGAAGGAGATAGTGGTCAAGATAGGCACACAAGATATAGTGTCTACTAAAAGTTATTCCAAACCAAGAAATGAACAGGATTTTTTTTCAGATGAAACAATCAAGGACTACCTTAGTATTTACCAAAATATAAAAAACTTTTATACGTATTTTCCTAATCCTCTTTTATATGAACTTAGGATAAAAAATGTCCCAAAAAATATCGTAACAAAAATCAGGTATCTGACAACAAAAATACATAAAACCAAGATCCTCAGAGGATATATAAGACTTTGTTTTTTAGGGAATAACCATTATATAAGAACTAAAGACATTCAAGAAAAAAACGATGTAAAAATTTATTTTTCAAACGATGAAGATTTTAAGATGTTTTGTAAAATTCGTCATGCACTAGACAAAAAACAAATAAAAGACTATACTTTACACAGTTCATAAAACACAAAAAGATGGTTGATAAAGAAAAAATAAAAGAATATAAACGAAAATATCGTCTAAAAAACCCAGAAAAAGTTAAAAAACATATCCAAAAATACTACTTAAAAAACGCAGAAAAAATAAAAGAATACAACCGAAAATATTATTTAGAAAATAAAGAAAAACATAAAAAATATAATAAAAAATATAATCAAGAATATAGTCGAGAATACTATTTGAAAAACAAAGAAAAATGTAAAGAATATGCTCGAAAATACTATTTACAACAACAACAACCTTAAATAAAAGACTATACTTTACACAGTTCATAAAATACAAAAAGATGCTTAACAAAGAACAAAAGAAAAAATATAACCAAAAATATCGTTTAAAAAACAAAGAAAAAATTAAAAAATATTATTTAAAAAACAAAGAAAAAATTAAAAAATATAACCAAGAATATCGTTTGAAAAACAAAAAAAATATTAAAGAATATAACAAAGAAAAAATATTTAAAATTAAAAAATATGAACAAGAATATTATTTAAAAAACAAAGAAAATATTAAAGAATATGAACAAGAATATTATTTAAAAAACAAAGAAAAAATTAAAAAATATGAACAAGAATATTATCGAAAATACTATTTACAAAAACAACAACCTTAAACTTTTTTTAACCTTTCCATAATACAATATACTTTCTGTTCCATTATTCAAGATGTATTATGTTACACACAAATCACGGTAAGAATTATTTAATCACTGATCATGCCAGGGATATTTTAAATGATCGTTACCTGTACTTTAAGGCTGATGGTGAGAAAGAAGATCCGCAAGATATGTTTGCTAGATTAGCAAAATACTATGGTGACCACTCAACCGATCATCCTCAAAGAATGTATAACTATATGTCTGACCTTTGGTTCATCCCTTCAACTCCTATCTTAAGCAATGGTGGAACAGATAGAGGATTACCTATCTCTTGTTTTCTCAACGAGTGCGAAGACACCTTAAGAAGCATTACAGATATGTGGCTTGAGAATGTTTTCTTAGCAAGTCGAGGAGGAGGTATAGGTAGTTATTGGGGTAATTTGAGATCTCTTGGTGAAAAAGTGCATGGCAATGGAAAAACATCAGGCATTATCCCTTTTATAAAAGTTCAGGATTCATTAACAACGGCAATTTCACAAGGTTCTTTGCGTAGAGGTTCCACAGCTGTGTACTTGCCAATTGACCACCCAGAAATAGAAGAATTCATATCAATTAGAAAACCGATGGGTGGGGATCCTGAACGCAAATGTCTACAGATTCATCACGGTGTTTGTGTTTCAGATGCCTTTATGAAAGCTGTAGAAACAGATGGGGAATGGAATCTGATTAGTCCGAGAGACAAAAGCGTCGTAAAACAAGTTAAAGCTCGTACACTATGGATATCACTACTTACTACTCGATTGGAGACTGGTGAGCCATATATGATCTTTACAGACACTGTAAAACGTAATAGACCAGAAATATACAAAAAGTTAAATCTTGATGTAAAAATGTCTAACCTTTGTACTGAAATCACTTTAGCTACCGGAAAAGATTATAATAACAAGGAAAGAACTGGTGTTTGTTGTCTTGGGTCTTTGAATTTAGCTAAATCTAGTGAATGGAAAGGTAATAGTCAGTTCATAGAAGATGTATTATTATTTCTTGATAATGTTTTATCAGATTTTATTAAGAAAGCTCCTAAGGAAATGGCTAATGCGGTATACTCTGCTACCCAAGAAAGAAGTATTGGGCTAGGTGTCATGGGTTTTCATACTTTGTTACAGCAGTGCGGCATACCTTTTGATTCACCTATGGCAAAAGATTTCAACTTAAAATTTTTCAAATGGTTAAAAAAAGAATGTGATCAAGCGTCAAAAAACATTGCAAAAAACAAAGGATCCTGTCCGGATGCGGTCAAAGCAGGAATTGAACACGAAAGGTTTGTTCATAAAATATCTATTGCACCGACTGCGTCTATTAGTATTATTGGCGGTAATGTGTCCCCAGGGATCGACCCTTTTGTTGCTAATATATACTCTCATCGCACACTTAGCGGAACGCATATAATCAAAAATAAAGTGTTACAGAAGTTGCTAAAAGCAAAAAACAAAGACACTGATCTTGTATGGCAGCAGATTTTGAACGATAATGGCTCTGTGAAAAACTTATCCTTTTTGTCCGAAATAGAAAAAGATACCTTCAAAACAGCATATGAAGTTAATCCTTGGGCTATTATCGAACACGCTGCTGACCGTACTCCTTTTGTGTGCCAAGCACAATCTGTCAACTTGTTTTTACCTGCAAATATCAATAAAAAAGATTTAAATAAATTGTACTTTCACGCTTGGAAAAAGGGCTTAAAAAGTTTATACTATCAAAGAAGTCAGTCGATACAAAGAGGTGATAGTATTGGTGATGCCCCTGTAGGATGTTTAGCATGTGAGTGATAATATGAAAGAAAAAGATATACGAACGTTAATAGCAGAAAGATTAGATTTTATTTGCCGATTGAAAGTGATAGACTCTGAAATAAAAGAAATAAAAAATTCAATATATAATATTTTATATAAAGATAGAGAGCAAATTTTTGACAAAGAACGTGAAGACTATATAAAACTTACAATTAAACTTGATGCTCTGATAAAAGAACAGGATTCTTTGTATGGCAAAAAAGAAGATAATGCAGAAGAATTAAAAGGTAGAGACTTTTATTTGTACGATTAATTTGTTATAAATAACATGTTTACAACAAATGAACACACTGATGATGTCAGTGAACTTGGTGTATTGCGTATTTTTAAGAAATACAAGTTATATTAATATAACCTCAGTTATAGTAATATAATCTCAAAGATACAAGCTCTAGTAATATAGCTCAAGGTTAAATTTTAACTAGTTTGTTGTAAATTTTTTACTTGTTCTTTGAAATCATATTCTTCTTTATATTTATTAAATATTTTTTTCATACAGGTTTTATACCGTAGTCATCTAATATTCTTATTAACAAGTTAGACATTGCCATAGATAAAAGAAACATTAATATAGGTGTAAGAAGAAGATTAGATATCAAATAACTTCCTGTCATATCATAAAACTCTTTGCTTAAGTTGTCTGGCATTGTGCTATAAAAAAAATTTAAACAAAATATTAAATTAGTTAATTTCCAAAACATAAATACCTTTTAATTATATTTTTATATTGTTCGTACAGACTATCATAATTATCTTCAAAAATAATATCTACATTAAATCTATCATCTTTTTGTAAATAATTAAAAATCTTCGTATACCCTTCTTGAAGTAATCTTTTGTATTCTACAGGAAATAGCATAGGGCGAATTACAAAACACATATGTGTCGGAATAGGTATCAAGTTGTAATTATCATTTATATATTTGTGCATAGTATCTTGAATTCCGAATATAGGATCATCGTAATTGTACACACATGTTGAAGGAAAATATCTATCACACAACACTGCTTCTCTACAGAATATCGCAGGTTGCAGTACTGCCCCAACATGAACCAATCTATCTTCATGAAACTCAAATGCTTCCACCCTTTCCTTATCTGCTTTTGCTCTTAAAGCAGTACAAAAAGGTTCAGATGTATACCTTAAATTGAAATCCTTACATATCCTTTTGGCTAAGGTTGTTTTACCAACCTCATCCATACCCTCAAGGACAAAGAACCCATTATTCGAAAGACGGTATTTCGTCATTTTGATGCACCTCAGTATTTTCTTCTTCTTCTTCTTCGTCCATTTTGATTATTTTTATTGAATTTGGATACTTTATACTTTTAGATATTTTATTTGTTCCGTCGTTACCTTGATATACATCATATTGTATTTGTTCACAGTAAACAAATATTATATCTCCACTTTTACACTTTAAACATTCATCGTAAAAGAAATTACCTGCAAACATACTAAGATTATGAAATTCCATCTTTGTTCCTGTGGTACCATCTTTCTTTTGAAAAAGTTCTTTTGAAACTATATTAATACGATAATATTTAACACCACTTTGTGATACTTTAACTTCAGGTGTTTTGTCTACCACACCACCAATCTCATGTTTTATAGAAAAGAAATTACGATTCATAACTGTTTTTTAATACTTAAAATATAAATTGTATTTTGTAAATGTTAAATAAGGTTTAATTAAGATGCCTTTTTTGTAATATTTATATATATATATTATTAAATGGTAATCACACACGTGAATGACGAACTTATCTTGGATACGAAAGCAGTTGAAACTCCTGAAGAAATTACTCAAGAAGTACAGAAAAATGAAAATGTTTCTAAAGAAGAAAACGCAGCTGTCACAGAAAGCAACTTACAAGAAATACTAAAAAGTATTTTGGCACAAAAAACAACAGATGAAATAGAACAATTAAAAATCAATAAAGAAAAAGCTGATAAATTAGACAGACAAGAAAGAGCTAAAGAATATGGTATAAATATTGATGCACTTGAAGAAGTAGATACCTTTATAAAAGACCTAATGGAATCAAAAGATAAATCCATGTTTTTTATAGAACGTGAATACTATAAAGCAGAAGAAAAACGCATGGAAGAAGCAACTAAAGAAGCAGAAAGAAAAAATACTTTAGTAGTTCGTCATGGTGAAATGTATCAAGAAATATATAAACCTGCATTACAGAAAGATTTAAATAAAGTGTTCGGTGATGGTTTTTTAAATACCTTAGAAAAACATTTACCTCGCAGAATTTATAGTCAAATTGTAGACAGCTATGTAAGTAAAACCATGCAGTATGGGAAAGAAGCGGTATCAGATATAAAAAACATACAAGAACCACAGATGACTGAAAACGAATGGCTAGCTCAGAGTATAAACCTAAAAGAATTAGTAAAAATAAAAAGATAAATAAATATAACGCTGTACCCTGCACAGTTGACAATATTAGATTTCATTCTACAGCGGAAGCAAAAAGGTATAAGTTTCTTAAAAATCAAGAAAAATTAAACAAAATATCTAATTTGCAATTACAGGTTCCTTTTGTTTTATCGGAACCTGAAACAATTAAATATATTGCTGATTTTACTTATTATAAAGATGGAATATTTATTGTTGAAGATGTTAAAAGTCCTTTGCTTGCAAAAACTGAAGTATGGAAAATAAAATCTAAATTATTTTTTAATAAAAATAGTTTTTACATAAAAGTTGTGCATCCGTATAAAGTATTAATACTTTGAGTTATATCAATTTATATATAAAAAAACATTAATAATATATAATAAATAGTATATTTACTATTGTTTTTATTATTAATAATATGGCATTACCTAACACTGATTACGCCTATTTATTAGAACGTGAAATGAAGTCTTATGTTTCTAACATCATAAGTCCTTGTTCTGTTTTAATAAAATCAGGCTTTATAAATAGAAGAAATACTTCAATTTTTAACGATGGCAAACCGACTAATACTATTAGTGTTGCACGTCCTTTTGACATGGAAACTTATACTAGAGAGTATAATAACAACAGATTTGGTACAACTGGAGAGACAGCACTTTTAGAAGGAGACACTGTGCCTTACATACTATCTAGAGCTTATAGTGATATGGCACGAATTGGTCTTGGTGTTCCTGATGGAGTAAACAATCCAAAGCTTTATACAATGCTATTTGATCACACGCATTACTTAACACCATCAGGAGAATTGCCTGAGGCTGCTAAAGAAATATTTGCTACTAAATTTGCTCAATCTGCTTCAGGTGAACTGATTAACTCTATTGACAAAAATATATTTAATCGTATATTCGAAAATAATACTGTAAAAGAAGACTTTGATAATACTACTGATACTCACGGTTTATCAGTAACTTTTGCTTCGGACGTTCAACCTAATTACACTTGGACAACTCCTATTTACACTGATTTAACTGACGCTACTTTGACTGCATCTAGTACATTAGCTGAAATAGAAAGTTTAATTAATGTTATTTCATCTGATAGCGTAGGATTAAACAAAGAGAACTTTAATATGCAAGCATATATGATAGTTCCTCGTTTTGTATTTAGTGCTATGAAAAGACTGGAATATTTAACTGGCAACTGTAATAGATTTGCTAATGACACTATTAGTTCAAAGATTAACTATAGATCAGCTACTGATTATATGGTTATGTCTGATAACGTTGTTGTTGTTGGTTTAGATGATAGTTATTTTCCTGATGTAGGTGGTTTAGCTCAAGGACTAATATTATTCCCTGATTCATTAAAAATGGGATTCCAAGGATTACCTATACCAACAGAAATGGCTATGTACACTAACTCTCCTGTAGCACAATCAATAGCAAAAAGAATGATGCAAAAAATTGCTACTGAGTATATGAACCCTACAGACATAATGAGTAGAATGGATGTTTCTAATAATACACCTAGCCCTATGGGTTCTTATGAGGCATTAAACTGGGGTCAGATGGTTTACAAAATGCTTACTTTAACCAGAGATAATTTTGCTGATAATAAATTTGTATTTACTCAAAACATATTTGATTTCTACGGATATGAATTTAAACTCAGACCTGATTCTTTATCTCAAGCTACTGTAGCTAAAGTTGAATGTCTTTACGGTGTTGTTAGAAACAGACCAAAACAAATTCAACCAATATTATTTGATCCGGCTTTGTTTGGTGTTGCACCTACACCTCCACCTGAAGAATTTTCTGCTATTCCAAGCAAAGAAATTAAATATCTTGCTGATGTTTTTAAAGAAGTGTCTTCTAAAAAAACAAAAGCTATTAAAGATTAGTAAGAGGTAAAGATGACAGTTAACTCAGAACAAGTTTACAGTTCATATAATTTTCTGATTAGTCAGACAGAGTATGGTTTTAGTTTTTCTGTAAACGATATTACTTTAGATGAAAATAATGTAATAGTTTTTTTAAGCAAAACAGACTATCCAAGTGATGAAGATGAAAGTGTACTTGTTTTGGGTACTGATTATACTATTGCCTTTGAACCTTCAGGGGTAGGCGGATTGGTTACTTTAATAGACCCATCCGCTTTGCCTGCTGATTTTGAGTACTTAATAATATTAAGGTTAATACCTTATGAACAACCAACCAGTTATCCTGAGTATTATGATCAAACTACAAAAGAATATGTCGCAGATAATTTAGAAAGACAAATACAACAAAACAGAAGTTCTATAGAATCAAATAAAGAAATAATAAAAAAAAATAAAATAAAAATAAATCCTCCTAATGAAGCAGGAAGGTATATAAAAATAAATGATACAGATAATAATGAGTTTGATGGAGCTGCAATATCAGAAAATAGCACACAAGTTATTTCTGATAAAACAATTCAAGCACCTTCTGTCACACTTGACCAAGTAAATGTTTCAGCTGTTGGGTCTAAAGGAATAATCTTTGATTTAGATTCTGCTTCTGATGGATCACAACTTACTTATAATGGCGGCGTGGTGACAGGAGAAGTATCAGACTTTCCTGATCCAAGTGGATTTCCTGATGGATACGCATTAATTGTAGAAGACGGTAAATGGATAATTGATATTCCGAGAAAAGATTTACCTTTAGCAACCGAAGGGACAGAAGAATATTCAATACAAATAGTTAATGGACAAGCAAAATGGGCTGCAATAAGACCTGATGTACCAAAAGCATCTTCAGGTAACCCAGGGCAAGGTTTACTAGTTAATGCTAGCTCTACAGGATATATCATAGGAGATGTAGGAGGCGGAGGTGGAACTTCCACTGGAGAGCATAATTATAAATTAGGAGATACAATAGGAACAATAAATGATTCACATTTTATTCAAGACGGTGGTTTTCTCAGATATAAAAGTACAGGACAAAAAGTTATTGTATTAAAAGGACAAACTATTAATCTTGATGATTATCCTGAATTAAAAGCACTATTAGGATTTGAGGATAATAATTTCCAATATAATAAAATCACATCTACTCCTTTAAATATAATAGATTTTGCATTTGCTATTTCTGACCCTAATAAAGGAATATGTGTTTCTGAAAATGGCGATTACTTTCTTACTAGTGACGGAGGAAAAACTTGGACAGAATATACACTACAAGACACATATCCTTTGTTGACATGTGATATTTCCTTTGATGGTACTACTTATGTTATTGGTGGCACTTTAGGCAGATTCCTAATTTCTTTTGATGGACTAGTATTTGCTCAATACTCTACTGGTAAAACAGGTAATATTATTAGCTCTGCATTTAATAGTACATCTAGTACTTTAGTTTTAGTTGATAACAAAAGCAATATATTTACTTATTTAAATAACAATTTTGATAATAAAAGTATATTTAACACTGGTTTCTCAGAACAATTAAATCATATCAAATTCTCTTCTAATGGATTGTTATGTATAGCCTGTGGTGATAAAGGATTAATATTAGAAAGCACACAAGACACTGCATTTATTGGTTGGGAAATAAAAAACAGCCCAAGTAGTGTTGATGGGATAGGAACTCAACTTGATGAATTCCAAAGTGTTTATGCTAAAAATGGTATAACTTTAGCTAGTAATGTATCAAAGACAGCACAAATGTTAATATCTGATGATGGTGTAAAGACTACCTATTCGGCTAGTTCTGATGGTATAACCTTTACTGATTTAGATGATTCAGTAGTAGTTGATTTTAAAGCTCTTGAAAGTACTTCAGATACTAAATTTAACACTTTAATACCAAACGGCAGTAATGCTGATGTGGTCAATATGACTGTTGGTAGTACAGATAAATCTAATGTTGTTTCTATGTTACCTTTAACACCTGAATCTACGATAGCATCTAATAATAATCAATCAGGAAATACAATATTTGCAGTAGATGAAAACACTGTTACTTTAGCTGATAATATTGTCACAGATACAAGTACAGCACCTGAACAGGTAGTTGATATATCTGAATTCGGAGGACAGCAAACACTTATTACTCAGAGAGAAAAAGTGGCTACTTTACGGCTAGGTACAGAAATAGAATTGGTAGCTACTTTAAATGATTATGTAATCAGATGTTTAAAGAAATTACCTGACGGAAGGTTTATTGTTGTTGCTAATGACAAGGTAGTAAACAGTGATGACAGTCAAACAGGTGATGAGTTTTTTAAGAGTTATTATTCCGGATATCCGTATGTTTTAATATTGGATAGTGCAGGAAATATTACTGATACATTACCTTTTCCCCCTGGTAATCTAAATGCAGTAAACTTTGGTTATTACAGCAAAATATATAACTCTTCTCGAGCTGAAGAAAGAGAAGGAAGAGTGCCATGGGGTATAGAAATTAAAGATAATTTGGTATTCATATTTAATTCTAAAATAGATACACAAGATAGCACAGGGTTATTAACACTTTTAGATCTTAATACAAATACATTTATTCCTTATACCGATTTAATTAGACCTACAGGTGAGTTAAAAAGATTAAATTACGGATCATTTAATAACGACAAAATCTATCAACTTAGTGCTACAGAATATGGATATTTTTCTGTTTCTTGGAGAGCGATAAATACTGTTAATAATATGGATACTACACAAATTGCTTTATATATATATAATAAAGATACATCCAAAGGCGGTGTTAAAGAAATATTAAGATGTTCTTATCGTGACAGTGGTGGTTCATCACCAGAGGATTTAAATAGCATTACTTTTAGGGATTATATACTATCTCCTTCTGTAACAGACCCAACAAACATTGAATTATTACTAATTAACTTCGGCAATATTACTCCTCGCTATTTAACAAAAACCCAAAATGGTCTTGAAGGTTGTTTGATTACTTTTTTTGGTAGTAGCTTTGGTAACACAAGACCTAAGGATCAGAGGACTACTAACATGGCAGGCATGATTTATTCTTGTGGGTTTGTATCTAATCCTACAGATTATCCTTTGACTAATGCTACTCCGGGAATTAGTTACTTTGATTTAGGTAAAACTTTCACTATCAAAAGTAGTACTAAGATATCCATGGATGCGTTTTGTGAACAAGGTGCGATTGATGATGCTGGCAACTTCAATCCTACAATAGATCAAGCTTATGGCATTTTTGATAATGGAATATTAGACATACAAGTAATTCACAATGATTTTAAATCTTTTATTATTATAGTACCAGCTTCAAGAATAGATAATAACAATAATACTGAGACAAACGATACTGTTAGTTACGGAGGATTCTTTTTTGCTGAATGGACACAAGCACAAAAAGACGCTGATGAATTCCCAACTGAATATGATTTCTGCCCAAGTGTTGACACATTACCTTTAATCAGCACAGCATCAAGGTTTGAATTAAACGGTGTAAAAGCTGATGCGATAACAGGTCAATATGAAGCTAATATTCCAGGAAACACAAACATAATAAGACAGAATAATAATGAAGAATTTTACTTTTTATGTGATACTAACCTTTATCCTGAAAGAGGTGCATATATAAATATACTATCTGACAGTCAACCTGCAGGTAGTCCATATACCTTAAAAGAGTTTGCGATGAACTGGGATTGTGCATTGGGTAGTTTTTTCTTTGGGGGAATAGATAAAACTGATTCATTACCTCGCAAATATATAAGCAAAGTAAGATTTGATGAAAATGGTGATTTAATTAAAACAGGAGTAGTAACACATCCAGCACTTAGTGATCTAACTTTAGATTCATACATTACTACTTATGATATAGGTTATATTAACCCATCACTTAATTTAGAAAAAGATAATATAGAAGTTACATCTGCTTATCATGCAAATCTTAGTGGTGTTTCATTAGCAAATATGGATGTAACTGACGAAGGTTTGTACATGACAAGTTATGATGTGTCAGAATTTGATCATTTAGACGTAAAAGTACAAAAAGCAATTAATAACAAAATTGTTTTTATTCCCAATAGTGACATTCCTGCACGAGCTACTAACTCAAGTATCTTACAAGCAGGTCGTGATATACAATCAAACAAACCAGTCGAAGAAGGCACTAGGGGTATTCCATTAGGCGGTGCTTTTGAATTAGGAGTTAGCTTTAGACATCAAACACCTGAGCCAACACAAAACATATTACCTGACAATATAACTAAAACACCTATAGACCTACTTGAGAATTATAATACTCCTGCAAACACAACAATTGTTTTCAATGGTAATATTGTTGTAGGAGGAGATAAACAGTTAATAGTAAAAAAAGATGGTGTTTATCAACCGATTACTAATACTGACTTAGAGGACTATAAAGGCGGAGAAATTACTGCAAATGATACATACCTTTTTGTAGTACTTAGTGGTAGTTCTAGCGGAGTGAATAACTTACTTGTATTAGATACAGATTACAATGTAGTCAATAGAATTAGCACTTTTCCAAATGGTGCTACCGCTGTTGAAAAAGTATTCGGTTTCAAAGATCAATGTATTGTAGCTACTTTTAGTTCAGGTTTAACTGTATCATTACTTACAGATGTTTTAACTCCTACCTTTGTCCCTACTGATATTGCAGGTGCTAGCACATTTTTTGATAATTCAAGTAGACCTTTTTACTATAGCGATGTTGATGATGTTTTGTATTTTTTGGATCAAAAGTTTCTTAATTTAAATTTATACAAATCAACAGATAATACATATTTAACATATACATCCACAGCTGTAACTGTAAATACTAATTCAGATATTGATACATTATATACATCTATTGTATATACAGAAGGAGATGACATTTGTTTTAGTTTTGATAATGATAATTCTGCTATACCAGCTCGAGGAGCTGTTTTTACCAGTGTAACTACTCCTAAAATCACTTCTCGTAACACATCAGGTGACAATCAAGAAGTGTCAAATAATGGTCTCGGAGCAATTAGCAAAATTACTGATGTTGTAAAGACAGATGATTATTTTGTTTTTAACGTATACAATGGAGCAGATTTCACATTAGGCTTTTCTACTTTAAATATATTACCTGTTACAGCATCTTTAATAAGAAATAGAAGATCGCAGTATATAGATTATACTGGTAATACTTTTGGTAATTATTTAGGTGGCAAATGGTCTATTGTAGAATCAGGAAATATTGAAGCAAATCCTCAGCCATTGGTTTACATTGGATTTAACGATACAACTCCTCCTTATATTTTTGGACTATATAAAACAGATAATAATAAAGTAACATTCTTATCAAAAGAATTCTCAAAAAATCCTACTGATTTAGGTAATCCAACATCAACTATCTATGAATACACTGTTGATGTTACACCTCAAACTGCCGACGGTTCCTTTGAAAGATACGGCTTTGGCAGAAACACATCAGGAGTTTATACAGAAGTAGGAAAAGATTATATAGGTTGCCATGTAACAGAAGATCTTTTTGATATTTTTGTTCATAAAAACGGTAGCCTGTTTACTACAAATGGCATGCCAATTGTTAAAGGTGTTAAACCATTAACAAAAGTATTGAAGTTTCTAGAATTTGAGTTGAATGTAGGGATATTTATATTAGCACAGACTGAAACAGAATATGTAATATACACTTCTTTTGATACAGGGTATGCAGAATTTTCTGTAAACACTATTGTTTTACCTGACGATGTAGTTGTGATAGATGCAGGATTAGATGTTAAAAATAGTGATAATATTGCTCCTTCTACTTTATTTATTCAAACAGATAAAGGTGTATATGAAGCAGATATTCTTGAAACCGTTCCTAATTCAGACTTTAAATTTGTAGCACATTCTAACAACTTCTCTTTTATATGTGGTACTCAAAGTACTATTTTAAGACGTGAAAACAATAACTACTTTACTACTCTGTTCGATCCTTTGGGTGTACAGTTTAATGCTATAGCTGCCGCATCAGCTAATGATGTTTTTGTTACTGGAGAGGAATCGTATAAAAGCACTGACGATGGTTTGAATTGGGTATTATATAACGATGGCATTCCAGCTACAAAAACTAATATACAAACCACATCCTCTACCGCTGATCCTTCTTTATTATTAGCAGATGGTAGAATATATAGATCAGAAACTGGATGGGATAACTATACACAAATATCATCTGAGATAGGTAATAATGTACAAACAAGTACTTTGGTTAGAAGTACAAATACAGTGTTTTTTGCTGATGAAAAAGTAGTACGCAGTCAGGGATTAAACGGTCAGTTTCAAACAATAAAAGATGCTGAGTTAGCAGGATATAGTTGTACAGCAATTGTTAATGTTGAATTAGAACGAGATGTTTTAGCTAATTACTATATCTTTTCTAACGGAACAGATAGTAAAACATTTTATACAGTAAATGCTGGTAATACTGCTGTTTCTTCTCAAGATCTAGTTTTTCCTGTGTTTTCTGCTGCATCTAATTTGAAAACTGCTTTTGTAGGTAGTAGTACCGGAAATGTTTATACAGGAGAAGGATTTACTCAAACATTAACAGCTGGTACTAGTAATATTACTACTATGACCTTTTCTCCTAATTTAGTTACATCTGAGGTTTCTAATTCTATTATTACTTTAGTTGTAGGTAATGATATAGGAGAATTGTATAGTGCTACAAATACGACACCTACTTTTAGTAGTGTTACTGTGCCAGCAGGTGTTGTGGCTACTAGTCAATTTATTAGTAGTACATCAGGTGTGTATAATACTATACCTTCAACATTATTACGTAAACCTTCAGTTACTGACTGGTATGCCTTTATAACAGAAGATTCTGGTACAGGAGATACACAATTAGTTTTTGGTGAATTAGGATCATTTAGTGTTAAAGATGACTTTACTGAAAAGATATATTGTACAAGAATACAGGATGATCCTAATTTTGTAATTGTGGTTTCAGGCGGTGACACCGAGGGTTTTATATCGTATTCAACTGATGGTTTCACGTGGAACATACTTAATATACCTTTTGTATTAAAACCGATAAAAACTTTTGAAATAAATAAAAATATTTTAGTAGGTTGTGATATATCAGGAGAAATATTTTCTGTTAGATTTTACCCTAACCTTTCTCAATACACTATTGCTAATTCTATTTATCACGGTAGAGAAAACTTAAGATACATTTTTGCTGAAACAAATAAAAACCCTATTTCTAATTGGCAAACAATTAATGTAAGTATATCAGGATATACTAGAGGTCAGATAAACTCTTCTGTCATTGCTTATTATGGAATAGGAGATATAACTGTTGTTGATAATACTGGTGCTGTTAGTATTGTATCTAATCCAAGTGGTAACGAAATATCTTACTTAGAAAAAACAGGTAAATATTATGGCTATCTGAATGGAGATGTATTATTACCTGATGGAACATTGTACTTTAATTATGGTTCTTCAATACAATCTTTGTGTATTTTTAAAGAAATATTATTTGTTTCTACCGTAGATGGTAAATTGTATCAAGAACAAACAGAAATAATTAACCCTTTTGATACTTTTGTAGGCTCTAATATTATTACTGCTATCGATAGTAATGATTCAATGCTTGTTTTGTGTAATTCAAAAATGAATATTGCAACTTCTAGTACAATTGGTATTTTTGATGTTGTATATAAAGATAACCCAGCACTTACTCCTTTAAATGATATTGCATTTATAGATGAAAAGGTATTTGTTTGTGGTAATGAAGGGGTTATTTTAGTTGGTGATATATCATCTTTTGATTTAAAAACAACTGGTCTAACTGATAATGTGACAGCTATAACATCTTTGAATGGTAATTTATTCTGTTTAGATTCTAATAACAAAATAATAAGCTCTAGAGATGAATTCCTTTCTAATGGAAATATTGAAACTTTCCTCTTGGAGGATGTAGCATCTAATTCACTTGATATTGGTGTGATTAATAATAACGTTGTCGCTACAGCTATCGATAGTAATTTAAATGTTAAAATTATAATTACTACTAGTGACTAAACCATTTTGCTTTGAAAATTCACTTTTTGACTACTCTTTCCCAATAGAAAGGGAGGAGGCAGTTAAAAGGGACATAGAGATAGTACGCAACATGCCTGATAAATCCAAAGCTTTTGTAGAATTTGTCAGGCGTAAATTTCATATAGAAGAATTTAAAACATGGCAAGCTGATTTCCTTGAAGAGATTTGTAATGATTTAATTCAATCAATGAATCAAGAACAGTATTTAGCTAAGTATCAGCTTATTGGTGCTTATGGTGTGGGTAAAAGCTATATGCTCTATATCGTAGTATGTTGTTATATGATCTTTTGTTTCCTTGTGTATCCTGACGATGAGTTCAACGGAGCGGTTTTTTCTGCAAATGAAAAACAGATGAAAACACTGTGGCGTAAATCAGAAAATATTATTAATAAAATGCCTGACAAAATACTTGTTGCTACTGGGTCAAAAATAATGATTAATCCTGTATATGGAGGTAAAAGTAACATTGTTTTTGAATGGAAAACTTGGGGTGATACAGCAGGAGGGGTAGCAGGAATGCACGGCAAGAATGTACTGGCTATTCTTGATGAGGCAACAGAAATACCTCAGTATGTGTTTGAAAAAGCAGAAACATACTTTACTTCTTGTAAGGGTATCTGGCTTGTTGCAGGTAACCCTACTAATACTAACTGCGAATTTTATCGTAACTATGCTAGTAGGAAAGATCCTAAAGACATAAAAAAAGGACAAGATTGGGAAAATAGAAGAATTTCTAGATATCAGTTCGAAGATGTTGAAGGAGGTAATGATAATTACGCAAATATGATAGCAAATCGTCCTGAAAACGCACCTTTCAATATAGACGTCAGAGACCCATCGTCAGGCGACAAATGCGATTCTTGGCGAGTAAATGTCCTCGGTAAGTTTCCTTTATCTGTGGCAGACACTATTTTCCCTCGTGTGCTACTTGATAGAGCTGTAGAAAGACATATAGGTGTCCCACAAAGAAATGATAGGTATTATTTTGGTGTTGATGTCGCCGCTGGTATAGGAAGAGATTACACAGTGATAATAATTCGCACTGACACACAAGTAATAGAGATTATTCGCTCTAATGATCAAAGAGTATCTGATGTGTTTGAGAAACTGATAAAATTAGTTATTTACTACAGACCTGTCGCTGTATGTTTTGATGAATCAGGTATTGGTCAAGGAGTAGTTGATATGGCAAGAGCTAATGCTGCTTTTAAAAGTGTTGTGATACATGGAGTTAATGGTTGTAATAAATCAGATGATCCGCAACGATGGCAGAATGTAGCTACACAATTGTATAGAGCCCTACGTGACTGGCTTGAAACCCTTGGCGGCATCCCTGATAACAAATTTCTTTTAGAAGAACTAGGAGCATTTGTTCAACCTAACGATGGTAGAATGAGAAAAGCTATATATCATATTGATAAAAAACTAGTTATAGATGCAATTGGTAGAAGTCCTGATATCGCTGATGCTTTAGCCTATTCTTTTGCTGCTGGTGGTGGTCTTATTGATAATCCTGATTTCTTAGCTGATTACGAAGCTGTGCATGGAAAGGTAAGATATTTTTAAAAATATTATGTTATAATTAGCATAATTATTATTTAGGTTACTTTTATTAATGGTTAATATTTTTGAGACAGATGCTTTCGCAGGTTTTTTAGGTGGTGTTGGACAGGGTGTGAGCACAGGTATACTTAACACATCACGCAGAAAAAGACAAAGAAAACAAGCTAAAAAAGACATTACAGCGTCTGAAAAAGATCTTTTGGACTTAGAAGGTCTTCGTCAAGGTGCATCTGGAATTAGATCATCTCAGCCGATAGAAGAGATTTCAAGACAAGCTTCTAGGGCTAGACAGTCTATTTCAGGTTCTCGTGGCTTGTTTGATAGAATATTTGATAGACTTTTTTAATATATGACTGATTTTTTTGATCGAGGAGAAGTGGTTGATGTTGTCAAGGCACTAAGTGAAGATACTAGATTGAACATTTGGTTTGATATAGTGTCACAAATGTATGATATAGAAGACATAAGAAATTCATATAAAATAGTCAGGACAAGAATAGCAGAAGAATATCCTAAGTTAAATAGTAAATATGTTACTTTATACATTAAGTATTATTGTAGATTAATAGCACTTGAAATATCTGAATTTGAAAAAATAATTAAATCTATCGCACCAACAGATTTTGTCCTAAAAAAGCTCAAACCAATAGGAGTAATTGAGGATGACAAATTAGCTTTACAAGGTAAAATAAATAATTTTTTAAAGGAATGTGTGTGTGATTTAGATAATGTAGATCAAGAAAAACTAGATATAGTAATCAATGTTAATAAAAGTTTAAATCAGGCATCAAACAACGTTACTGCTATTCGTGAAATCACAAAAGTCATAGAGAAAAACCCAGTTGCAGCTGCTTCATCTTTGATTGAGTGGCAAGAATTAACAAGATTAGTATTCAATCCGAAAAAAGAGGCTTTAGAAGATGGTAGCAAGTGAGACAGGTACAAGAGGATTAATTAATAAAACTAAAATATTTGAAGATATTGCACGCAGTGTTCCTCAGTCTAACACCTTAGAAACAGTAGTTAATTTTAGTACTAATATCGCACAATACGCACAAAAAGCTGCTGTTGAAGGGATATCAGATGAGATAGCTATTGCACGTAATACTTCTGAAACAGGTGCAGATTACTTAAATAAACTAGATCAAATAAAAAAAGATAACCCTATTAGTAGTAAAGTAGCATTTAGTACTTTAAATAGAGCAACAAAATATGCTGAAGGGCTAGATGCTCAAAGGGCAAAAGCAGACCAAAAGGCAGATGAACAAGTGTTTTTCTCTGATATGCTTAGCATGAGCCAAAGTTATCCTGATTATGATTCTTTTGAAAAAGATGCTAGAGGGATGGTTGGGAAATATCGTAGTGACAATACAGTATCTTTAGGTTTTGGAACTGCATTTGAAAAACAATTACAAAGAGTAAAAAATTCTTTTAATGCAAGGAAGTCTATAGCTAATCAGACACAGATCAAAGACAATTTAAGGACAGTCTTTGAAGAAATATACCAAGACTTCTCCCCTCAGGACTTTAGTGTTGAGTATGGTGATGTTTTAAAAAACGGTGCAGAGACAGGTGTTAATTCAAAAGAAATACGTGACATGGCTGTTGAAACGTTGAAAAGATCTACTGTTAGTCCAAAAGATCTTGAAACTATTGCTGACACACTAAAATTAACAAAAAGAGAAAAAGAAATAGCCCAGTCTACGATCACTAGCAATAGATCAAGAATGTCAAGTATTAATGGCAGCAGATTTGCTACAGCAGAACAAAATATATATAAACAGACCACAGCACTTGGGCAACGTGTTGATGATTATGAATATGTCAACCCTGAATATTTGCGTGATCAAAAATTTGTAAATACTAATTATGCTTTACTTAATTCTACTGTCAATCCAAATTATAAAGAAGGTGGACAAACAGTATTAGAACAAAAAAAATCTTTGACTATAAAGGATAAACTAATTTATATTGATGACTTATTACCTGATGCTAACGAAGCTGGCAAGGATAAATTTGCAGAAATATTACAAAATCAAATGCGATTAGCTGAACAGGATCCAATAAAGTTTGCAGAAATATTTTTACCTGATCAAAGAGATTTAATATCTGTTGCATCAGAATATAAACCATACACCTTAGATGAAAAAACAGGAGAATTTGCAGTAAATTCAAAAGGAGAATTTGTTGGAGTTGGAGACTATTTAAATAGTGTAAGTGCTAAAATTGAATTAGCATCTGCAGTAGAGGATATTGCTGGTAAAGGGATAGTTAGTACAGTGTATTCTAAGTCTGAGGAGAGTAGATATTTAGATTTATACAGAAAAGCTAGTGCTGGAGCAAAACAATTCTTAACTGACGAATATTATAACAAACTCAAAAACAGTTCTTTGAAACAAAATGCACCAACCATCATGGAATCAATGACAGGAGATGACATGTCATATAAATTAGGTGAATTAAATATTTTAAACACTCCTATTGCTTCTCGTATATTTGGGAATAGACAAAATGCCGATGATCCTAGTCAAGCAGAATTTCAAGCTGATAGACGAAAAAAAGCTGAAAACGATATTGTAAATACTACTAAAGGCACCCCCCTTGATGATCATGATGGTGCTGTAGCCTTAGGTATGTTTGGTAGTAAAAATAGTTATCCTACAGATATAATGCAGATTTCTAATTATTTTGAGCAAGGTAGTAATAATTTATATTTTATGAAATTACCAAATAAGAAAAAAACCACTAAAGACATATTGAACACAAAATTATTGAGCAACACAAATGTGAGATCCATGACTTTAGATGGGTTTAAAAATAAATACACTGTTGATGACTTCATAAAGAAAACATCAAAGTTTTTAGGAAAGAATAAAGATGACGAAGTGGATACTAGCGTTGTTTTAAAAGAAGGGACACTTGGTACTTATCAATTCTCAGTGCGATATTATACACAAGTTAGAAATGATAAAGGTGAACCAATTGATGTTGACGGCAAGAAAATCGAACAAGAAACAGCAAAAAAACAAGAACCAAAAAAACAAACCATGGTTAGAGTGTTTGAAATAGATACAATTGATTAGTATTTCTTAAACGCATCATAGCATAGTGGCACCCAAGGTTTTACTATCTTTTCAAGGATTATTTCCGCATAACTTCTTATTTCTGACTGTGCATGATCGTGATTTCTTAATTTAAGGAAATGTAACAAATTATGTAAATCTATTTTCCAGTAAAACTCAGTATAAAAATTTATCGGTAATAAAATTCTACATGTTTCACGTGAAACACCTTGAGCTAAATACTCATGATAAAGACCTAAAGCATATTCTGATACCTTTAATATATCACTACGCATTTTTTCTTCTGTTTCACGTGAAACATATCCAGCCGATGATTGTTTATTCAAAGTAGATTGTGTACATATTTTATCAGGCACATAATAATCACCTTTCATCACAGAATATCTGCCTGAGTATTCATTTACATTAGCTGTTCTGTGCCTTAACCACTGGCGTGCTATGAATATTGGGCACTTTATATGTAGTTTTATTTCACACATCTCAAAAGGTGATGTATGTTTGTTTTGCCAAAGGTATTCTATTAACCCTTTATCTTTGTTCAATGTTTTTGTTCCTGTGCCATACGATACCCTTGCACCCTGTACAACAGAACTATCATCACCCATTTTATCAACCAAACGGACAAAACCGCAGTCCAATACTTTATATTCTTCCATAAGAGATCAAGATTATTAATTGATATAAAAATATATGTTTTGTATTAAGAAAATGTTACTTTTTTTTGTTTTTTTCGTCAGCTTCTAACATATCTAATTTAGTGAAACTACCAGGAGACAACATATCAAAGTATGGTTGACCCTGTCTTGCTGCATTTTCCTTTTCTTTTTGAAATTTTTTTACAGCTTCTTCTTCATCAGTAAAGTTGGCATAATAGTTATCGACTAATAATCTTTGTACTAAAAGATTTAAAGGAAATGATTCACCTGGTATAAATCTAGCCATCTTTCTCACATCATTATCTAATATACCTTTGCTCAAATTATGACCAAACGCCACAGCTGGAGCAATATTAGTACCAGTACGAGTTACACCTAGACTTTCACCTGCTTTTCCAAATACTTTACCAACAGTAGCACCATCCTTAGACATTTCATCTAAAGCAGAAGATGCTGCCATAGCCAACATATCTACAACAAGACCTCCGTAACCACCGACCGCATACCAACGAGATACCTCTGACAATACTTTTGCTGATTTTTGTACTACATCTTTATCTTCGTATTCATCTGGTGAAAATACTGCGAACGCATTTTTACCTCTTAATCCCTGTTTAGCTCCTAAAATCGCCATTCCTGTTATAATAGAAATTGGTAAATCGTTTAAAGCTGCCTTCCAAGGATTACTTGATGATTCTTGTAGCTGCCAACCAATATTCAAAGGAGTTCTAGCAAATCTTTTTAAAAGGCTCATTGATGTTACCCATTGCAAGAAGCCTTGATCAGGCGTTTTACCACCAAACCTCATTGTTTCTCTTATTTGTGACCCTTCAAGCACAGTCCAACTTCTAAACTTTTCCTGTGATGCTAGTATTTTTCTAGCAATTAATGCGTTTTCTGTGTCACCTATTTCTGTAAAGTGATCGTATATTCCTTTAGCACCGACATATTCAGCATCACCAAAAGCTCCTTGTGCTTTATACATTCCTTTGTCTCTATATTTTCTTAAGAAGTCAATGTCTTTTTCAGTTACACCTAAGAACTTATAGTGTTCCTTTTGCCTTTTTGTTAATGACTGCCAACTTTTTGGATCATCTACTAGCTCTTTCATTACAGTGTCAAATGCTAATCCTGCAGCTCTTTTGTTACGTTGTAACATGTCATTTTTCCAAAAAAAGTTATGATATAACCAGTTGCTAGCTTTTTTTGTACTTCTTGCTGTTTGTGAATTAAATTCTCTACCAACACCTAAAGGTGCATCTTGTAAGTATACACCAAGATACGCCCTTTGCTCAGCTGACATGTCTTTATGGAACAGATTATCTGTTAATCCTTTCCAAAAACTTGGTAAAGAAAATTGCCCTCTGTTTGGCTTTAAACTAGAAGCTCTAATTAATGTTTTAATTGGATCATCAATATAGGTAAATAACGCAGCAGCCTCTAATATTTTGCCATTTAAAAAAGATGTACCTGCAAGAAAAGTTTCGAAAAATTTTGATCTTGGCGGTAGATCAATACTATTTAATACAAATCTATTTTTATAATTTAATATTTGTTTATGCCATTCACTGTTAGCAAAGGGTGCAAAATGTTTTTGCATTGCATTTAATGTATCTATTGGTTTTGTACCTAATTGACTATATGTAGCCAATTCTTCCATGTGTCTTTTGATATCTGTTATAAAGTTACCAAAAAAATTCTCACCTCCCATGTACTTGTCAGCAATATCATTGAATTTACCAGGACGAAAGAAGAATGTTTGAGGTTTTGTATTAGGACTTTTACCTATAGATTCTGGAAGTGCATTCAATTCTTTTTCTACTTTTTCCTTATGCAATGCGATCACTTTACTTTTTCGAAAACTTTTCATTTTGTATCGTGCTATTATTTTTTTTTCTATTTCGATTATCTTTTCAGGTGTTTCTTCTTCTGGTTTTAATTTATTTACTTTTAATTCTATTTCCCTTTCAGCCATTCTATCCCAGTCAAGAGCTTCCATATGATCACGTATAAATATATCTTTACCCTGTGGAGATGAACTGATCTCAGCTATTACACTACGATCATATTTAATATTCATTTGTTTGTTTTCTAGTCTGTAAAGAGGTAAACCTAATTGGTTGTACAGACGAGGAATAGTGTTATATGTATTTCTTATTCCATCTACCACAGGTTGTAAAAAAGCATATTCACCCTGTAAAGGAATACCACTGTGATAAGCTTCTACGATTTTTCCTAGAAATTTACTATTTTTAAAACCTTTTTGTAAATCACTAAGTAAAGATGTTGTGCTACCGTTTATCATCACATTACTTATATTTTGTATTGCATTCCCTAATGATCCAAGTACCTCTGCTTGTAAAGATTTAGCTAAAGGCTCAATATCTGTGATATTTAATGCAAAGCTTTTTAATCCCTCTATAGTGCTAGCAAATTTTGATTTAAATGTTTCTATTACACTTTTGTTTACTTTGTTAAATAGACTAGTGCCTACCCTACCATCTGCATTTAACTTTTCACCTTCATAACCCACACCATCAGCTGTAACCTTAAAACCTCTATCACTAATAGCCCCTGATGCACTAAGACGTTCAGAGGATTTGTACATTGTACCTTCGATAAAATCAACCCTTT
>WLWH01000618.1_pt1 | contig 28502 bp, 13 predicted proteins | sample 6712741 | NCBI WGS metagenome assembly WLWH01 (sample SAMN12718694, study PRJNA515312) | sponge metagenome | isolation source: marine sponge | host: Mycale hentscheli | place: New Zealand: South Island, Marlborough, Capsize Point | collected 2003-05-01
TAATTATGCCGAAATCAATTAGAATAAGAACAGAACCTGGTGTTGATAGAAATATTAATGTTAAAATTGACCAAGATTTTGATTCGTTAGAAATTCTGTCTTTAAAATTAAGACAAGAAGATTTATACACACAGTTTTGTGCCGACTATGGGGTCGTTGTCGGTCGTGTTGTCGCCAATGGAGGGTTAGGTATACCTAACGCCCATATTTCTATTTTTATACCTTTAGATAGTGTGGATGAGGAAGACCCGATAATATCTACACTTTATCCATACAAAACACCAACCACTAAAAATGAGGATGGATATCGTTATAATCTTTTACCTTATGAAGATGAGTACTATGGGCACAATGCTACGGGGACGTTCCCTTCGGTTGATGATGTGTTAACACGAAAAGAAGTTTTACAGGTTTATGAAAAGTATTATAAGTATTCTGTAAGAACCAATGCGTCAGGTGATTTTATGATTGTGGGGGTACCGTTAGGTAGTCAAAAAATTGTTATGGATTTAGACCTGTCTAATATGGGTGAGTTTTCATTAAGGCCTTCCGATTTAATTAGAATGGGTAGAGGGGTTAAATCTCAATTTAATGGTCAACTATTTAAAGATTCTGAAAATATTGACTCACTACCACAGATAGCTCACGAAATAAAAGATATAGATGTTAGTTCATTTTGGGGACAAGATGAGATGTGTGACGTTGGAATAACTAGGGTCGATTTTGATTTATCTGACCAAGGTATTGAAATCTTACCTCATTCAACTTTCATGGGTTCAATTACGTCATCAAATGATGATGAATATATCAAAGCCAATTGTAGACCTAAAAAAGATACGGGTAACCTATGTGATATGGTTGCTGGTCCTGGAGAGATTCTCGCTATAAGGCAAACGATACAGGAGGATGAGAATGGTGACCCTGTACTTGAACAATACCAATTAGAAGATGGGGGTAATGTTATAGACGATAATGGGGCTTGGTTAATTGACCTACCCATGAACTTGGATTATGTGACAACTAATGAGTTCGGGGAACGAGTTATTTCGGCTGACCCAACAGTTGGTATACCAACTAAATCTAAGTATAGGTTTAAAGTTAAATGGCAAAATGAGGCGGGATTACAAACTCAAATAATGAGAGCCAATTATTTAATTCCGAACATAAGAGAACATTGGACAGGCGGCACTAGTCCAAATAGTTCTTATGGAAATACATTCGTAAATAGAAATAAATCATACTCATTTTCATTAGATTGGTCGGATTATTATGATAAAGATTCTGCAATAAAATGTGAAGATACATTTTATATGTTTGGTTATAATAAGGTATATACTACAGCGGCACACATTGACCGTTGGAAATACGGTATTAATCGGGCATCACATTACGGTATAAAAGAAATTTTAGATAAGTCATGTGCGAGTGAGAATAATAGGTTTCCAACAAATGACGGACAGAGAAATTTTGATTTACTGTACTTCTTATTTAATCTTCTATTATCTATAGTTACACCGATTATTGTAGTTATTTTACCTATAATGCACGTTTTAGCGTTATTATATCCAATTTTTAGGGTAATAATTAATTTTGTTTTATGGATTATAAACAAGTTAGTTTATGGTATTTGTAAGGTTGTCGCATTTCTAAGTAGAAAATTAAAAAAGAGTGATTGTAAAAAAGAAACAATTACTCCATTACCTAAAGATAACCCATTCAAGAGGTTAACACTACCTATGATGACTTATCCCGATTGTGAGGCTTGTAACTGTAAAGAAGTTACGTTACCTCCCGCTGAGAGTGAGACTCTTGATGATATGAATGTGGTATTGGCAAATAACAACGAAAGTAATTTAGCGGATTTTGTTAGTATTGGTGCATATGAGGCACCAATTGAATGTAGAAATTCTCAATTACCTAATGGTGTAACACTAGATGGTGCGGGTTCTAATAATCAAATTTGTGGTAGGTGTTATAACGGTACAAGTGATGAAGGTGCACCAGAAAATTACAACATGGTTGTATTCTCAGGGTATGACCCTGACGCTGAAATTTCAGGTCCGGGTGCGAATAATTTACCTCAACCAAGTAATAGGTGGTATAAAAGCCCGGTTGCTTTACAGGACCCAGACACCGGTAACCCTAGAACAAGAACTCCTTATCACGTAACAGTACCTCAAGCGGTAAATTTAATGAATCAAAGGGAACGATATTTTAACAATGTGGATGATGGTGATGGTAATACAGTTTTTAATTCGTTACCAAATCGTATGCAAGTTGAGCTTACAAACGACCAATTCGCGTCTAATGGTGTTCCTAACCCACCAATAAATTCTAATAGGAATAAGTATCAAGATATGCCTCTTATAATGGTTACTGATGGTCAAGTCAATATGGATAATGGACAATTATTAAGTTTTGTAGACCCTGAATTGGTACCTGATGAAAACGTTAATAATACTGGTTTAACAATTAACCAATACGGGTACCAAAGTATTGAGGGTACTATGAACCACAACGATTCTACTTATGTTCAGGTTCCAAATGCAATAACATATATGAAACCTGATGGTACTACTCAAGATATTGATATGGATTTCTACTCACCTGTTTCTGGTCTGTCCTATAATTTTAAAATGGGTCTTGAGTATCACCAAGTCATCGGAAGTGTTACGATAGGTGAGGCGATTGATATTATGACGGGAGCCAGTCTAAACCAAATTTACAAAACTAGGTCTATATTATGGAATTATTTGATAGGTAAAGTTAATCAAATATCCTGTTATGGTTTTACAAATGGTAGTTCACAACAAGTTATTCAATCACTATCATGGACAGAATATTATGAACAATATAAAAATTTAAAAATATATTTCCTAACTAAGGGTGTTGACCCCTTTGCTCCAAGACAGAAGATGAAATTTAATACATCTATGTTGTTTGGTGCTACGACTTACTCTACAAGTTTAGATTATGCTCAAACCGTTTTTGAGGGTGATTATTTTCCAAATATACCTATTGGTCCGGCTAACGCTGCGGACGTTTACGCACCTGAAAGTCACTACGAAAATTTAGCTGGACTCCAATTTAATAATGGTGGGATAGGTAATAGTAATAGTAAATTATTTCATAAATCTTTTTTGTTTACTCCTCCTAACATTGGTACGGCATATGAAGATTGTACTTCACAAAATTTTAAATTACCTCAAACACCAAATACAACTACTGGTTGTACAATAAGTGCGGGTCTACCGTATGTTGCGGGAGAAATTATAAAATTTTCTTTAAATGATTCAAATTTTATAATTGGTGAGGTTTTAACATATAACTCTGCAAATGGAGATATTTCATTTGAGGTTGTTAGTTCAACATTTACCCCTGGAACCTCAGGTGGTCCTGGTACTTGGTGTATAACATTAATAAACTCATTTACATCATTTGAGACAACGGCATTTGCTTATTACTCATCATTAGGTGCCCAATGGGGTAATAATTTATCCTCACCAGCCCCTATCGGTAATATGGGTTGTCCTGATGGTAAAGTAGTTGATTCTACTAATTCATACAATGGTAGTACTTGGGCGCCGTTATATGCTCCAGCACTTAATTCAGGTGTACAACCGAATAAAGTCTTTTCAATAAGTAATACTAATCTTACGAATAACGGTCAGGGACGTATTGATGGAGCATCATACCAATGGACGAATCGTAGTCCAAATGGTATAACAGATACTAATAATAATAGTCAAAAAGGTTTTACTATTGCACCATCATATTGGTTAAATGAAGACCCATTAAATCCTGGTGTAAATACTCCGACCATTGAGATAAGTGACCCTTCACAATTAATATTTAGGTCTGATAGGTTACCTACTTCATCATATAGAGATACGGGCCTTGACTCCGATTTAAGAACTTATCAGGATTTTCCATTTATGTTGAATGAAACGTTCGCTTATTGGTATATTGGTGATAACGGACAAAGTACGTTAGTAGGTGCTGACAATGGAAATACTTCTAACGATGGTTCAGGTGGTCAAGGTGATTTAGAGTCTGACCCAGACACCGCTTATCTTCCTGACGTGTTAGATACATTTACGTGTGATGGGTTGGTTGTTCTTAAATGTTATGAAGGAGAAGGTGATAACTTCGGTGTGGACCCAAATTGTAGTGAATTTGATAGAACACAAGGGGGTTGTTATGTTTTTGTAGATAATCCTCTTATTGTTAGTTTGTTTGGGTCTAAAGGTGATTTCGCATATCTTTTTGAGTGGAGAACTAGAATTAAATTTATGTTTGCCGCGTGTAGAGGTGTAATTGCACATTCATTTCAAAACAATTGGATTAATGGGACGTTATATATGCCGTCATTTCAAAAAAGAACTTTTTATGATACTAATAATGAGGTTAAACGCTATAAGTTCTGTGGAGACCCACAAAGTGGTGTAGGGGGGTTACTTGAGGCGAATAAGAAAAATTGCGGACCACTTTATTTTAATACAGATACTAATTCATTCTTTTATAGGTCTGCACCTTACTATAACAGTAATTTTGTACCATCAAAAAAATGTAACTATGGGTTGTTTGGTGGATTAGCTACGATAGGGGCTAACGATGGTAATATTTTTCAACCAACAACTATAATGGATTTGGGACCTAAAACTGATTTCTTAAAGGAAATTTTATTAACTCCTGAGTTTCAAGGATATATTATTGATGAAATTGAAACAACATCTTTTAAAGATGTGTCAGGTATTTTAAATTTATTTATAATATCAAGATTGATAGACTCAAGCTTTTTAGAAAATTTATTAGGTGCTGGAGACGCATCAGTACAAAAATTATTTTCAAGAAACGACCCAAATATCGCTAATGTGTTTACTGATTCTAGAATTGATGGAGATTATGCACAAATGATTTCGATTAATAGTGAGTTTGGGGTACTCCCTTATCTATCAGGAAACTACAGTGATAGTATTTCAGTTAATGAAAGTTTAATGGGTATATGGTTTACAGGTAGTACAATAAGTCCGTACAATACTGTTGGGACTACAGTTGCAGATAGAAGGATATTAGGTCCGGGACGATTAACTTTTAATGAACCAAATCCGCTTTTAACGAGTGATTTTAAATATCCTGGTAGTCAAATTATACCATATTATGGGTGGAAATATAAGGATAGTAGTAGTGTTTGGGGTACTGAGTTAAATACGTGGAAGACCAATAATTCACCGGCACTAACGGGTAAATATCAAGATGAAGAATTCGATGGAGCTAATGATTATCCAAAACCTCAAAGTGGACTTGGAACAGGATTTTTATTTAATCGACCATTAGGTATTTTTTCAGGTGTTAATCCTCCTTTACCGGTAACCGCCGCAGATAAAGGGTATCGTGTGGGTTCACCATTCCAAAATTACTTTGGATTAAAAAAAGGTAAAAGTGCAATGAATTTATTCATAACTAAATATATGTTTAATGCTGACTTAAATGGGTAATCAAAAAAATAATCAAACAATAAGGATTGTTAGGGGTTCTGATAGATACGCAGGTGCTCCCGACACGGACTTATCTATCCAAGTACCCATAGAAAATACCAAAAAAAGTATTATTGAGGGTGATAGAACTGTATTATTAAATTTAGAGGAAAGATTTGACCATGAAAGACAAATATCGACTAAGTTTAGAATTGCTGGAAAAATAGTTAATCTGTTTGATAATATCGTTTCAGGTAAAACAAATAACTATCAACCGTTTGAGAATGAATTATATTTAATTGACCCGACTAAGACTGTGGTAGATGCAAACGGGGATATACAAAGTTGTGTTTGGACAGGTTATCCACCGTATGATGAATTTAATTTTTTTAGAATAAGTGCGGTTCCTGGACATATTATATATAGAAGTAAGAGTGCTTCGACTTATAATTGGTCTACCTATTTAACATATCCACATAGTAACGATTACAATCAAATAATGACATATACTGATGAGGAAAGTGGTACGGATATATCGTTTCAAGTTTCAGAAGGTATACCTTATACAATTAAAAACCGTGTGGTGAACGGTAAGAATATGTTAAGCTTTTATTGTGGTTATAAACATAATATAAAACAGGGGGATTACATTTATTTAAATACACCAATAAATGGTAGTAACCTTCTTGAGGTTTATAGTTTAGGTGACCAAGCATATGGAAATGACGATAAAATTCTTAACGTATATAACTATGGTTTTACAGGAGTAACAATTAGTGACGGATATATGTCAAATTTAAAGCGTGTTATAAATCCTAAAAACTCAGGAGAAACAATGTCTAAGTATTATGTTAGGAAACATAAAACTTTAACGGATGTTTCAAATGTGGATTTAACTAAAATGGGGTTTGAACAAAATAATTTCCCTGTTAATAAAAAATTAGAATATGAGGCATTAACTCCCGCTCAAAACGGTAATTACATATCTATTAAAGATGGTAGGGGAACATTCGGAGTATCTTTTGATAAGGATATTGATATAATTTCTTTAATGGATAATTTAGACCGACCTGTAACTGAATTATTTATAACGATTATTAATAAAGGTTATATTGGTTACTTTAATAAACCACCTGCAACTCACCCAACTAAAGGGTTAGAGGTTGGTTGGAGTTTTAATTTTTTAGAAAACAGTGTGGATGATTGGTGGTCTAAAATAAATGGTAATAATAAGGATAATATTGATGTTGATTTTTATGATAGGACAGGTGATAACGGATTAAATATTAGATTTTATTATAATAAAGATTTACCTATCGGTACTGAATTAAAGGGGGATATCTGTGAGTGGAATGAATTTGACCAAAAAGAAACTGTGCTTTCACCGATATCACATAAATTTTCATTTAATTCTGATATTTTCACAACTAATGCAAATGTTAATTTACCTGATGGTTATACGTATAATCCACACCATTCAGTAAAATTAAGAGTATATTCCGACTATATTGAGGTGGGTGATAAAAATGATGTAAGTGGTGTGCCGGACTACTCATTCTTTTCAAACTATGAACAACAATGGAGATGGAGAGACATATACTCTTACGGTTTTGTTGATTCAAGTGGTAACGGTGTTAATTATCCATTTTTAAATGGAGAGCACTATCCATTTACTGATGTATTATTCTTACAAACGCCACTAATGAAAAATAATAACGTTTTCAATAACATAATCTTTCAACCAATAATAGATAATTGTGAATAAATTTAGATTTACCGTTAATAATGAAGATACGTATATTAATCTTCCTATGGAAATTGACTTTGATAATTTCGGAAGGGAAGATTTAATTAAACAGTATGAAAATGATGTGCTTGAGGAAATCATTAACCCTATAGAAGATTTTGAAACTACTAGATATTCACATACTCAGTGGTTAACTGTTAATAATGAACCTAAAACTAGTGCGACTTACGAGTTTTTCTTTTTTAATAGGGATATAGACGTTAATAATACTACACCAGCAAATACTAATATGTGGGTTTCAAGTTACAATTACGTGGACCCCTCAGTTTACCAAACATATAGTGGGATTTCATTTACTAATAAAGAAATGTATTATTACGCTAATTCATTTAAAAGGAGTTTTTTTAAGTTAGACTTTTATGATTCTACACAACCTGAAAACCAAAGATTATACTTCACATTGGTGATACCTACTCAGCAAGGTGAAAAACAAGAAGTTGACATTGGAACACCATCAGTACCAAAACCTGTTATAATAAGGACCCCCACTTTTAATTTAGATTTTATAGGTGATAAAGAAGGGTATTTTATTTATTGGTTAAAAAGTAGAGAATATATTGATGTCAATACATTTTATATGTCAGCTAAATTTTTTAATGCCAAAACAGGACAATTTGTTAGAATGATTAATCGACCACAATCTGAAATGAGTGAAACGTTTAAATTTAATAAAACTGAATACTTTTATTATAAGGTTGATTTAGATGTGAATAATTATCAGTATCAAGTGTTTCAAGGATACGGTTTAGGAAATCGTGTGGGACAACTTACAAACGGTATAAAATGGTATGAATATGTTAATCCACAATAATGGAAGAGAAATACTACATAAAGATTTCACCCGAATCAATAAAAGGTGATATTATTACTGAATACTTTAGTGGAAACACTTTTGGTGTGTATACTGGTATGACTCAAATATTAAGTGGGGGTACGGATGGTAGTAGTTTATTAACAGGATTAACAGTACCAATAGTTTTTAGGCAAACGTATGAAAACTACGGTTTTTATACTCCATTTGATGGGTTCGCGTTACAACAAGATGTGGTATCAAATTTTATAACATCAGGTGACCCATCTAATCAAAATACAATAAGGTTATTTAATACATCTGATGAATTTAAAGGATTTTTAAAGTTGTCGGACTATATTGTCGATTGGGGGGACGGTTTTAGTGAACCACTAACGTCAAACGCTCCTCAGTATTTATCACATACTTACCCCAATATAACCACTAGTTATGTTATAACATTGACTCAAAATAATCCATGGGGTCAGACAATAGTTGAAAAAACAGTTTATATCCCAACAACAGGAGCAACAATAACTAATCCTTATGGTAATGTTACATTTACTCCTCAAGGAGGTAGTTGGTCGGGAATACCTATCAGTTATGATTATATTTTTACAGGGGATAGTTCTAATACGGTACAAAGTCAAACGTCTAATAATTTTACAACGGTACCATTTATATTGAGTGGATTTAGTTCTTCAAGGTTATCTGAACTTAAATTATATGGAAATACTCAATTTGATGTGACCACAACAGTGGTTAAGGGGGGTCAACCTTTTGGTAAAGTAGACCAAATAACGAGTGGTTATACCTCTTATACAATTAATAATGTTCAATACTATGATTACTTAGATGGTACTACATTATATATCGCCGAATCTTCGGGTTTAACAAGTAATGAGTTAGTTGCGTCAGCAATTACTAAACAAGAAGTATTAATTAATGTAGTTGACTCGCCAGAAATACAATCTGAAATATTTATTGAAAGAGGTAAGCTTTCAGGGTTTGAATCACTACAAAGACTTGGAGAGGTGGATAACTTAGGTGACATGATATCTTATGGGTATGGTTACTTTAGAATAAACAATAATAACGAGTAAAAAAATGGCTTTAGGAACATACGGAACAGTAAGACCAGCTGACATGTCACCAGAAGATGTTGAGATAATTTTAAATTATACTCCATCAAGAGACGTTACGACAAATTTTGTTTTAACAAAACTGAACGCCCAAGATGTTTTAACACCTTATTTCCACAGTTCAACGACAGGAGGTAATGCCGATGTTGAAATATTAGGTGGTTTATATAACTTAAAACTTCCAGCTGAAGAATTTAATAAAATAGGTATATACACATTATATATAAGACCTGTAGAAATAAGAACCACTATTACAGATTGTGGTGTATTATCATCATTACCCAATGTTAAGGGTATAATCATTGACTTAAACGGGGTGCCACAAGAGTACCGAAATAGATTTATTAATCAAGGACTAATTGGTTACCGTATTGAATATTTAAATAGTGACGGTACTAAGATACCTAATTTCTATAGGGTTGTTACGTCAGCTTTTTATTGTGAACCAGTTGTGACTAATTTAAGTAATAGCTCTCAAAAGGCGATAAGATATAGATATGTTGATGGGGGAAGTGATTTAATATTTTGTACGGTATCACCTTCAAGTGCACCTTCTAATAAGGCAAATGCGACACCATTTATTGGTCAACCTAATCAAAATATTGTTATGACTAATACTTTCTTTAATCCAATTAGTGTGGATATCGAATTGGCTGAACATGATATTGATACGTTAGCAATTGCACTTTACGGTAATCAAACAAAAAGTATGGAAGATGGAATTTATACTATGTATGATAGTAATCTTAATATATACAAACAATATAACTTATATGAGATTAGAGATGAATTTAACGATTTATTATATGAGGTTAGACAAGATAGGGACGATAACATAGATTTCAGTAAAAATTTCAATAACATAACCAACTAAAAATGGCTACAAACAACAATAAAAAAAAGTTTTTTTATCCTCCAGCACCTCCAAGTGCTGACCAATCATTTTCACCTGATTTAGTTGGGTTACAGGTGGTTGCCGGTGGAGGATTAACACAGGGTAATTTTGAATTTTCCACAAATATTGTTGAAAAAGTTAATAGGACATTTGAAACGGGTGTTTTTAGTAATCCCATATCTTTAAACGACCTTGACGTTGGTAGTATTGAAGAGTCTAAGGCGATTGCAATAAAAAATTATAGAGTTTATCCAAACTATGATATAAGTCAGGTTACTAATTACGCCCTTTACGGGTCATTACAGAAAAGACTGTCTACATCTATAACTAAAATAATTAATTTTTTTCCGGCTTCAATACAAGTAAATAGGGTTTCGTTACCATCTTATTCTAGTGCAAATACCGCTAATAATATAACATTTGATAGTGTTGAACAAATTACAACGTTCACTATGGATGTTACAAGGTTTGATAATCCGTTTGATATTGATTATTCAGTAAATGCTGCACGTAATGTATCTGTTAGACCATATCCGACTAGTCCATTAAGGGATATGACCACCAATTATAACAAATATGCTTTGTATGTTAATGACATGGAAACTGAATATCCGTTTGTTAATTTTATGGCGTCTCAAAACGTTTCTGCGGGTACTGTTACTGTAAGTGTAAAAGGTAATCCATTTAGTGGGTTAACCGCATCAACAGATACTTTAATATTAAGGCCTACATCATTCAATACTGAATTTACATTTAAAGAAGATTTTGATGAGATTGAAGACTTTTTATTAAATAGATTCAGTAATCCACCATATACAGCTATATTTGATATGGTTGAAGAGACCGATGATGGACAATTCGTAAAACGTAAAAAAAGAGTTACATGGCCTAAATTAGGGGTATGGAATTTAGATATATCGACAGTAAGATTTGACAATTACTTAACGCAGGTTAGTGAAATTGGTGAGGTAATAGATAGGTATAAAACTGATTTAATAGTTAGATTTTTAACTACAGGTGCCTTTAAAGACTTTGATACGGGTGATAAAAAAGTTGAAAAAGTTTTACAATTATACGGTAGGAGTTTTGATGAATCTAAAAAATTTATAGATGCGTTATCTTTTATGAATTCAGTGCATTATACACCTCAAAATGATATACCTTCAGAATTACTACAAAATTTAGCACAAACTTTAGGATGGAATACAAATATTTCACCAATAACTAACGAAGATTTCTTAACATCAATATTTGGAACTAAAAATAAATCCATATATCCTGGTTTTCAAAATGACCCCACACCTAATCAGTTAAATTTTCAATTTTATAGAAATTTAATACTAAATTCCGCTTACCTATTCAAATCAAAAGGAACAAGACATTCTATTGAGGCGATTATGAGGATGGTAGGTGCACCTAAAGACTTGATTGAGTTCAATGAAATAGTATATATAGCTGATGGTCCGATAAATGTGAAAAGGTTCGAAGGTGAATACTTAAAAATGTCAGGAGGTACAAAAGTGGATGATGTACCCGCTTTAGACCCGAATGTAGTTTACAATATACAAGGTGTGACATACACGGGGTTCACTACATCAAAATATGTTAGTCAAACAGATGCCACAAGAGGAGATTACCCTATGAATGAGTATGGTTATCCAAAGAGACCTGTAACAAATAATGAATATTTCTTTGAAAAAGGAGCTGGTTGGTATATTGAGACACCTGACCATAGAGCGATTGAAAAACTTGATATTACTAACTCTACATTTACAGGTGCTAACCCTAGTATACAAACATCTTTAGAGACTTTTACGTATGGTCAAAAGTATTTTGATAGATTTAGAAAGTTCCCATATATGAATATTGGTTTTGGGTTAACTAGAACTATTGATAATAATAAATCATGGGATGATACTGAAACGGGTATTAGGAGAAATCGTGATGGTGCGTATAATGCTTATTATGAGGTGTTTGATGAAAAATTAGTACTTAATGCTAAAAACGTTGAATTATACTTAAACATGGCTCAGGGTATAACTTACGACATATGGAGAATGTCAAGACGTTACAATTATCCCTTTCCATCGTCAGGATTAACATCTCCTTATCCTTATCCAGGGGGTAAAGATTGGACAGTTATTAATCCACTACCACAGGAAAAAACATTTTTCGAGTTTGCTCAAACGTTTTACAATACATTAATAAATGTACGAAACAGGCAGACTATTAGTGATGGTGCAGCCAACAGTTATCCGACATTACAGTCAATATATTGGAAATATTTACAATCGGAATCGGCGGTAAATATACCTTCAAATCAATACACTTATCAAAAGATGATTGATTTTACTTTAGGTATCGGTGATTATTGGACAAAATTAGTTGAACAAATGATTCCGGCCTCTACAATATGGATGGGTGGTCAGAAAATGGTAAACAATGTTTTACAAAGACAAAAACATGTTTGGAGAAGACAAAGAGGTTGTCAACTTATTCCTATTGAGTGTATTCCATGTATCTACTATGGTCAATTATTTGATAATGATTGTATTGACGAAACACTAACGTGTGATGTTAATATAAGTTCTATACCTACAATATTAAATAATAGTATTAATAGTTGTATAAATAAATCAGGATACACTATTAATGATTGTATACAAAACACTTTAATTAGTGACTGGTATGTTGATGTAAGGTTAGATTCTACAATATTAGTACAAGAAATATTTTATACCGGATATGGGGCTCAAGATTATCCAACATTTACTGATTGGATTATTGCGTTGAATAATAAGTTACAGTATTTATATCAAAGTGGTTTAAACTATAATATAGACAATAATAATATTTTGACAGTAAGTAACACCGGATGTGACCCTGAATTCACAGATAAAACTCTAACAGTAAACGTTGGTGTAAATATAAAAATCAATTGTAGCTAATGGCGACTTTATATTTTAAATTAGAACAAATTGCAACTGTAGGTTCACCAACTACAGGTTCGACAGTCTACATGGCTTGGCCAGACGCCAATGTTCCTGCGGGTAATGACCGAGCATTTACAGTTAATTATTTAAATACATTCCCTAACTCAACATGGGCGTTTAGGTCAAGAACTTGGAAAGTTACCGATTTAGGTTCGACACCAATTGCTTTTGATACACAAATGATTACAGGTGAACCATGGAATACAACATCAAATACTTCAGTTAGTGTTTATATAGGTTCAACATTTAATATTAATACAACATTTTTTGCTCAAAATTATATTGATGTACAAGGTCCTAGTGGTACATTTAAGTCTCCTCGATATGTTACTAATTTTTATAGTGCGAATACGTTTAATGATACAACAAAATTAATCGGTACAGATACTAATCGATATGACTATATCTTTCCAACAAGTATTGATGATTATAATCACATAACTAATAACGGAGTTTTAACTTATGACTTTAACAGTGCAAGTTCATTTACATCAGACCTTATAAATGGGTTATCGTCATATCATACTATAATACCTTATTCTGCAACTACAGCCAGAAACTACTTTAACGGATTATATGATGGGTGGGTTTCTATGTCCGATGATTGTTATGGTAATATCATACCGGGTATTAATGGTATACAATATTCGGGAGATATGAGAGATAGGTCAGAATCCTACTCATCTATATGGGGTGGACCGTGTTTACAACCTAATAATGCCCAAACACCCTATAGTGGTGCAGTTCCTAATTTTTATGATATTATATCAAATTGGTATTCTGATTGTTCAGATTGTCAAATAAACGACCCATTTAGTAATATTTATAAATTTACATCTGATAAAAATTGTCTGGGAGTAAGTCAAGGAACTCAAGTTTTTAGTGCATCAACTTTAACATGGGGTCAATCGTATGGTGGGGGTATAGTTTCACCACAATTTGTTCAACTTAAAGAAGAATGTTACGGAGGGGAAACGAATCCTGTTAACCAAGTTTTAATTTCCACCGCGTTAGCAGGTAACGATATTGATGACGTATTTAATAGTTGTGTTGACTGTGAAAATGATGTTGATGCTATTGATGAATATTATTATTTTTCTGCGTGTTCTACTACTAAAATATTTAGATTTAATGTTATAGACTTTAATAACGACTTTTCCCCACCAGGTATAAATAATACATATTTATTTGAAAATGTTGGAGGGGTTAATGGATGTTTTACTTATATTAGTGACCCATTTGGTAATCCATTTGTAACCATTACTTATTGGGATAATAGTATTGCGACAGTTAGTGGTATAAAGTGTACTGACGTTATATGTCAACAATCTACTCCTACCCCCACCCCTACAAATACTCTTACTCCGACAGTTACACCAACGATTACTCCGACAGTTACACCAACGATTACTCCGACAGTTACACCAACGATTACTCCGACAGTCACGCCAACTACAAGTCGTCCCTTCATTCCTCCTAGTTATACCCCCACCTCCACTCCAACTCCAACGCCAACACCAAGTACGGGAACGGGTTGTTTTTCAGGTATTACTGATGGTTTTTATACGTATACGGATTGTTGTGGAAGAATACAACAAGGTACTGAAGTAGGGTTAGAGGTATGTCTCGATATTGGTGTCCCAATGCAAGGAGTACAAGTTAGTGCTGACCCATGTGTTGTTAGTTGTGATGAGGGACCGATAACTTATAGTTTTGAAGTTACAGGTACTTGTGTCAATCCTAAAGGTGGTATTATACTAATAAGTCCTTCAGGTGGTACAAAACCTTATACCATTACAAATACATCAACTACGGCAGTTGGGGGGTTATTACTTGCTCAACAAACAGGTAACGGTCCATTTAGTTGGGGTGGTGTCGATGAAGGTAGTTATGTCTTTTTACTTCAAGATAGTTCAGGTGGAGTTAATCAAGATGTGACCATTAATGTTAATGTTGAAGGTTGTTTTGATGTTACTATAACTTCTTCAGGTACGACATGTGGTGACATCAACGGGGTTGTAACAGTTACAAACGATTCATTATCTAGCCCATTTCAATATGATTTATACGATTTTGTTTCAGGTAATATTTTTCAATCTTTTAACAGTTTTACAAATACGCAGACATTTACAAATATTGGTCCTGGAACTTACTACTGTATTGTTACAGATTTTGGAGGTGCGACCGCACAAACAACAAATACGACAGTTGTTAGTACAGTCCCAATTACTTATAATATTTTAGTTGTTCCTGATTCTCCGTGTGGTCCTGGTGTAGGTACTGCGACTGTAACTAACTTATTAGGTGGTACTCCCCCATATAGTTATTTGTGGACTAACGGACAAACAACACAAACTGCGACTGGTTTATCTGTTGGTTCGTGGGGTGTTGAAGTTACAGATTCTGAAGGGTGTAGATTAAGTCAAAGTATTAACGTAGGGTTAGCCGATGCATTAGGTATAGTTTCGACCGTACCAACACAAGCGGGTTGTTTTGATTGTGATGGTCAAGTTGTGGTAACAATATCGGGAGGTACTTCACCATATACATATCAAAATAGTGCAGGTGAAGTAATAACTTCTAATAATTTATCAGAATCATTTACAGGATTATGTGGAGGTTTTAATAGTACTATAATTACAGATGCTGGGGGTTGTTCTGTTACGGCATTTGAACCGATACCTTCAACTGCAGGATTTACAATTGTTAATATAGGGGTTACTAATTCCGATTGTAACGATGATGGTTCAATATCGATAAGTATATCAGCACCTGCGGGAATTTTCACTTATGAGGTTACGAATGGTTTAATTTCTGATAGTATAACTACTAGTTCACAAAGCCATACTTTTAATAACTTACCTTCAGGTACATATACGGTGACAATTGTATCTCAAAATGGTAACTGTACATATAGTACTGATAAAACTATAAGTAATAATGTTAAATTTAACGTTAATAGTACAATCACTGATGGTACTTGTGGTGATAACAATGGGGTAATAGATATTAATCTAACTGCAGGTTCTGTTCCGTTAGAGGGACCATTTGATTATATCTTAACCGATGTTAATACAGGTTCAGTTGTTTATTCCGTGATTGATGACCCATCAAATACTCAGTCAATAACTTCACTGGCACCATCAACGTACCTTTTAAATGTTATTGATGTAAAAAATTGTACGGTCTCACAAAACATAACAATAGCCCCATCTACAGGAATAAACTTTATAATACTTCCTACTGAATGTGTCTCAGGTAATGACGGTATGGCAGATATTACTATTAGTGAGGGTGTAGGTCCGTTTAATATTCAATGGAGTAATGGCGAAACTACAATGTCAATTAATGGTTTAAGTGGTGGTACATATACCGCAACTATTACTGACAACAATGGATGTAGTGCCACAGAGTCAGTAACTATTAACTGTAATAACCAAATTGTTGAATGTTATGAAGTAAATGAGATATGTGAAAACGATTTTATTACCACTTCAGCGGGTATTAGAGATTTTGGTTCTATGTTAAATGAGGGTTACCTTGATTTAACTGTTGGTCATCAGAACTGTACGTTGGTAACTGCCGTTTTTTACGCTATAGTTGATTTTTCAGGTGGTACAATGGCTCCACCATACCACGTAGAAAACCCATTTTATACTGGAACTACCTTAGGTGACTATCCTACTGCTCAAGATTGGTTAAACGCAATTGATGAGATACTTAAACCGATACCTCAGATTGAAAGTTTTACATTAGATATTGACCAAAATTTAATAACAATTATTTCGGATTGTAAAGAATTAAAAAATGTGTACTTTAGATTAAGTACTAAAATTGTCTATGATATATGTTGTAATGATGTTACGCCGACTCCAACGCCAACACAAACAAGTACGCCGACTCCAACACCAACAACCACTCTAATTCCAACACCGACTCCAACACCTACACCGACAACACTACCTTTAGTTACTTGTATTGAGTCTTTAACATTTATTGTTGAATATAATGCAAATTCTGCAAACGGTTCACCTTGTCATGGGGGTCACGGATGTAATAGAGCAAGATTCGATATTTTAGCAAATGGTGTAAATATTGGTCAAGTATCTATGAATAATGCCGGTGGATTTACTGACCTTCTAAATTACCCACCTAACTACCAGGCACCACCTCTACCAGCTGGTTATCCTGGTCAAAATGCTCTAGATAGATATAATGAGTTATCAATTGATTCGGCACAGGCTCAGGCTATCGCAGCGGCTTCCCCTGGTGGTCTTATTGACTTTGATTTTGATTGTGCATGTATATTTTCAGGACCTAATCAAAACTGTGTGGGTTCTTCTTGTCACCAGGATGTTAGTTGGGTTAGAGTGATAAAAGATTTAGGACTTTCTACTGAAGAAGTAATGTATAATGATTGTCCTGTTGGTAATTTTATTACGGGATTCGACCCATGTAATACGACACCTCCAGGATATAACTCATTAGGTCTATTCTTCGGACTTCACGGAGGAGGTTCCTCACAACCATGTAGCTCCTTTAATGGTGGAAGTATTCCGACTACTGAATATTTTACGGATGTTAGTGTATCTACGTTCTTAGATTGTCCAACAGGAAATTCGGTTTATGCTTATAGTAGTGGATTACAAAGTTATGTATTGATTGGTAACGGAGCCTTTGTTTCAGATACAGGATGTATTTTTAATGTTAGCGGTGGTGTTGTGACGTCATTCTCACCATGTTTAGGTGGTAATTGTAGTGGAATCGGAAGTGGTTGCTAATAATTTATAAAAATAATATTATATCTAAGTAATAAAAGTGAAAAAAAATAAAGTAAATAGAAATCTGTATTTTACATTCTCGCAGTATTTATATAACAAATGTATTAATTAATGTCTCAAGTAATAATAAGATTAACTCTAAGTTCAAATGCGATTGGACCGTTTGATATTCATACGGGTTCTACTCAGACTACGCCTATTAAAACGGGTATTACTAGAGACCAAATTATTGCGGGAGTTGTTTTAGACTTGCCAGGTTCAGTTGCGGGTATTGAATATACTATTTTTGTCGTTAATAAACAACCGGGGTGTAACGATGAGACGGTGTCCAAAAAAATAATTGTTTATGAGGACGATGTAACTCCAACTCCAACTCCTACACCAACAGTAACAATAGGATTTACTCCAACTCCTACGAATACTCCAACCAACACTCCTACTAGTACTGTAACTCCTACTCCGACGCCAACATCGGGTATTACTCCAACTGTAACTCCAACTAATACTCCAACTAATACTCCTACTCCGACGCCAACATCGGGTATTACTCCAACTGTAACTCCAACTGTAACTCCAACTAATACTCCTACTAGTACTGTAACTCCTACTCCGACGCCAACATCGGGTATTACTCCAACTGTAACTCCAACTAACACGCCAACATCAACACCTACGAACACACCTACTAATACTCCAACATCAACACCAACCAATACTCCAAATAGTACACCTACTAATACTCCAACGAACACGCCGACATCAACTCCAACTAACACTCCTACTCCTACATCATCAGGTTTAGATTGTGATTTTGTAGTTGATGGTTCATTTACAAACGTTCCAACACCGACACCTACTAATACCCCAACCAATACTCCAACATCAACACCAACCAATACTCCAACTAATACTCCAACATCAACACCAACCAATACTCCAACTAGTACGCCTACTAATACTCCAACATCTACTCCGACTAATACCCCTACGAATACACCAACCAATACTCCAACTAGTACACCTACTAATACTCCAACATCTACTCCGACTAATACCCCTACGAATACGCCAACTAATACTCCAACTAATACTGCAACGGTTACTCCAACATCTACGCCAACTAATACCCCTACAAATACGCCAACTAATACTCCAACTAATACTGCAACGGTTACTCCAACATCTACGCCAACTAATACCCCTACAAATACGCCAACTAATACGCCGACATCAACTCCTGGCGCAACTTTAACTCCAACTCCAACTAACACCCCAACTAACACGCCGACTAATACCCCAACTAATACACCAACTAATACACCAACTAATACTTCTACTCCAACTAATACGCCGACTAATACTCCAACACAAACTCCAACTAATACTCCAACCAATACTCCAACTAACACGCCTACTAATACTCCAACATCAACACCAACCAATACTCCAACTCAAACTCCTACTAACACGCCTACGAATACTCCAACTAATACTTCTACTCCAACACAAACTCCAACAAACACTCCAACTAACACTCCAACCACTACTCCGACTAATACGCCGACAAACACTCCGACTAATACGCCTACTAATACTCCGACTAACACACCAACTCAAACTCCGACTAACACTCCGACTAACACTCCGACTAACACATCAACACCTACTAATACCCCAACAAATACACCTACTAATACTCCAACCAATACTCCGACAAACACTCCGACTAATACTCCGACTCAAACACCTACGAACACTCCAACAAATACGCCTACTAATACTCCAACCAATACCCCAACTAACACTTCTACTCCGACTAATACTCCGACTAATACTCCGACTAATACTCCGACTAATACCCCAACTAATACCCCGACTAATACCCCGACTAATACCCCGACTAATACTTCTACTCCAACAAATACGCCAACCAACACACCAACTTCAACACCAACTTCAACACCAACTAATACGCCGACTAACACACCAACTAATACACCAACTAATACGCCGACTAACACACCAACTTCAACACCAACATTAACACCTACCAATACGCCAACAGGAACTCCACCTGTAACACCAACTAATACTACTACACCAACACCTACACCAACAGAAGGGGCGGCACCTAAAGCTTTACTATTTATAATTGAAGGTACTAACAACAATGCCTTTGCGACTTATATGAATAGTCAGGGGTCTACATTCTTTGGATTTGGATTCTCATCACCACCATCTACAGGTTCAGATATTACAACATTTATGGATTGGCCAGGTTTTTATAATGGTACTGCCCCTACAGTTATTGAGGCGGATATACCACAAGTTAGTGGTGGTAATGATAGTTTTGGAAATCCAATATCACAATATAATTTTGTTACTACAGAAGTTCCTCAAGGAACAGCCACAGGAGGTGCTTGGTACCACTGGTTAATACCACAGTCACAACTTGGTAATACAACTGATAGACAATTAACTATCGGGTACAATATTAATTCAGACCCTAACACATTATTATCTGCTACGATGAGTTCATCTATATATAATTTAGCGGGTAATTATAATGGAGTTAATTGGCCAGCCGACACTTATAGATTATATAGTTCATATGCTAATACTGCATTTAATATTAGTAATAATGGTACTGATGATTTATACTTTAAAGGTAATACAGTTGGATAAAAAAAAATAATTTTGAAATAGATTTTACTATTTATAAAAGTAACTAATAATAGATGTCATTCATATATAAAAACCCTAGCGTAGGAACAACATTATCTACACCCGATGTAGTAACCAGACTGTCAGTTGTAGGTTCTAACTTTAGTGTTTTAACTGCAGGTGGGTATATGGAAGTATGGTCACTCTCTGATTTAAATTATCAAACGTTTGGGGGTAGTGGTCTCATAGAAAATAGCGGTAATACAATACCTATTTATTATTCAAAATCTAATCTTGGTTTTATACCGAGTAAGGTAACTATTGAGGACGATGGTATAACATCAGGTAGACGTAGATTAGGTATGCAAGTCTACGTTCATGAAACTGACACAGTTTATCAGTATGTAATACCTAATTATGAAACTTTATTTAATAGTGCCAGCGGGTCAACCGAAGAAGACCCCTCATCTGGAAAATATATTGTAAGTGATAATACTGTAGATGGTTTAGCTTTTGTTAATGCTTGGTTAGACTCATCAATTGAGGGGGTAAGTGGGGTTACACGAGCAAATGCAAGATGGAGAATATTTTATGGTACAGATGTAACGGTAACAGGTGGTACCTATACTAATGGTACTGCAGTCTTTACTAATAGTACGGGGGGGACATTCAATGTTACAGGATTTACAACAGGTGGTACAGGTTCATCATATACGGGTTGGACTGCGACTGCAGATAATATCCCTACAACACCAATAGAAGTTACAAATTCATTTAATCTAAAATTTGAAGGATATCAAGAGACTGCGGGAGCTGGTATTATTACTGACTCTAATACTAATCCGAGTGGTATAACTATTAGTTTAGTTTCCACAGGGGGTTCAGCTAATTCAAAGACATTCTATAGAGGTGATGGTCAATGGCAAGTACCAACTGATACTGAATTAACAGGTGGTACATATAATACTGGTAGTGGTACTGTTGAATTAAAAAATAGTGATGGTTCTACAGTAACTTTAACAGGGTTCACTACAGGTACCACTGAGGACACATATGTAACAGGTGTAACATATAATCAATTAACAAAAGAATTAACTTTAGGTTTAAATGATGGAGTTGATTTCAATGCCACAGGTTTTGCTGCTGAAGTAACAGGTGGAACATATTCAGGAGGTTCTATCACATTATATAAAAATGATGGTACCACATCATTGATAACGGGATTAGAGATACTAACTCACATAGGTTTAGTAAATGACTCCAATGTGTCAGTTAGTGGCGCGACTATTGATTTTGTAGATACAACAACCTATAAGGGGGCGTTCTTTGATTATGTAATTGATGATGGAACAAACTATAGAGCAGGAACGGTTCAGTCCGTGTGGTCAAGTACTGATATACAATTCAATGACTCCTCAACAGTTGATATAGGAACAACTAATAATTTTTCATGGGGAATGGAATTAGATGGTAACAATGCGTTACTAAAAGCCAATATTTTAGGGGGGACCTGGAATATTAGGATAATTAAACACATTATATAAAAAAATAAAAAAATGGCACACGAATTAGTAGCAAGAAATGGTTTAAGAGTCTCAGGAAGTACATTCCTTGGTGACGTACAATTAGACCAAACATTATCGAATACTATTCTAGCTTTAGACCCGTCAAATAATGAAGTAAATTTTTTATCACTAGCCTCGTTTAGTGGTGATACCTTCATAACGGGCGGTACGCTAAGCGGAATAGGAGATTCAACCCTTGTATTAACAAATAATCAAGGAGGTACAGTATCAATAGCTGACGTGAATATTCACGTAACAGGTGGTACATTAAATGGAGCGTCAGGAGCACTGACCTTTACAAATAATCAAGGAACGGACTTTAGCGTAGAAGTAGCTGCGGTAACAGGACTAACCTATAATAACGATTGGGATGTCGCATTAGCGGGATACGGTACTTTAGGTACTAGTCCAATTGAATTACCATTCATTACAGGGGCGACTTTAAATGGGGGGTCACTTACATTAGAAATAAACCAAGGATTAGAATCTGACATAGTTGTTTCAGGTTTTGGTACATTAACGGGAGATACATTTGTTACAGGTGGAACGATTAATTCACCAGTGTCAGGTACAATGAGACTTAGATTAAATGACAACACTAATGTTGACGTTACAGGTTTAGAATTTTTCACGACAGGTAACTCAGGAGGTTCAACTTTCTATAACGGTGATAGACTTAATTTTAGAGGTGGACCAGGTTTAAATGTCGTAGATGACGGAGCATTAACTATCACTACTTTCTTAGACCAACCGTATGTTTCAGGTGGTTCGATAACTAACAATGTAATAACATTAAACACGACATCTGGTACTACAACTTTAGGTACGGTAGACGCATTAACCGCGGTTACTTACAGTAGTGCGTGGGACGTAGCATTTGCAGGGACAGGTACACTTGGTACAACACCAGTGGCGTTACCATTCATTACAGGGGCAACTCTGAACGGAGGGTCACTTACTTTAGAGATAAATGATGGTTTAGAGTCTGACATAGTAGTTTCAGGATTTGGTACATTAACAGGTGATACATTTGTGACGGGTGCTACTGTTGATTACCCTGAGGCAACTTTAGAAAGAAATGACGGTAATACAGTCGTAATTGATTCAGAACAAACAATCAGAGTTACATCATCAGGTGCTGGTACACAAGTATTATTTAATGTTGACCCATTGACATATGGAGCAGTTCATGTTGAATACTACTTAAATGAAAAAGGTGGAGGAACTGCATACCGTTCAGGATTCTTTACGGCGGTATTTGGTAAAGACCCTGAAGGAACTGACACTGTAGAATTCGCTGATTGGTCAACTGTTGATTTAGGTTCATTTAGTTCAGGAGTTGAACTTGACGCAACTGCAAATGGTGAGATAAGAGTTGTTGCAGGTGTAGCACAATCAATTGACTGTATAGCTAATACAAGAGCGGTTAAATTATAATTAAAATAAAAGTTATAATAACCAATGTTATTACTTAGAATATCTATTTAATAATAAAGAATAATAATTAAAATTTTGAGGGAAGTCCTCCTTCCCTCAATAGCCTTAAGAAAAAAAATAAAATGGCAAGAGAGTTTGTAACAAGACATGGATTATCGGTAAGTGGAAAGACATTTATCTCGACAGTTGACTTAGATGTTAACGTCAACTCTATTTTAGTGCTTGATGGTGCTGAGGTAAAGTACAGAGATATTTCAACGATACCTAATACCAATATATATACAGACGATGGTACACTTGATAGTAACCGTATTGTCGACCAAGATACTAACCACTTAACATTTAGTGGTGGAACAGGAGTATCTATCGGTACAGGAACAACATCTCCTGTATGTGCCTTATTAGAATTAGCAAGTGAAAGTCAAGGACTTTTAATTCCAAGAATGACTCAATCACAGAGACTAAATATAAGTAATCCCCTTCCAGGTTTATTGGTGTATTGTACAGATAACACAGGTAATGCTAAAGAGGGTATGTTTATGTATAAATCTTTAGGTTGGGTCAATGTACTATAACAGCCTTACTAATATAATAGGGATAATAACCAATTTAAAAACAAAATAACAATGGCAACAAATGGTTTAAATTTACAAACTTCAGGTTTAACGTTCGCTACGGGTACGGTTGATAGGATGATTATCGACGCCTCTGGACAATTTGGTTTCGGTACAATTGCACCGAGTACAGATTACCACGTATTAGCAGCGGGAGTTAGATTCGAAGGTTTACCAGTGGTTAGTTCAACTAACTTCATGGTAATGGATGGCTCAGGGGTAGTCGGAACACGTAGTGATATCGCTGTTGGTACAGTAGTCACAGACGTAACCGAAGCTTCAAATGTCGTAACAGTAGCATACAATGATATCGCTGATACAACATTTACTATCGACGCATTAACAAGCGTGGCTTATGATACCTCATGGGGTATCGCACAATCTGGTACAGGTACTGTATCAGGTAATTTTGAACTACCTTTTATTACATCAGGTAGTTACAACTCAGGAACAGGTACAATTACCTTATCCATAAACGGTGGTCTTGAATCGGACATTGAAATAACAGGATTAGACGGTGCGGATACTTTCGTAACGGGTGGAACAATCAACTCACCAGCGTCAGGTACATTAAGACTTACGAGAAATGATGGTGCTAACGTAGACGTTACAGGATTCCAATGGGGAACTACAGGTGACCAAGGTACATCAACAATGTATAACGGTGATAGACTTAATATTTTAGGTGGTACAGGTATTTCAACTATAGATGATGGTAGTTTAACTATTAGAGTTAATCTTGATGATACGGCAGTGACTCCAGGTACTTATGGTTCGGCAAGTGAAACGGTAACGTTTACAGTTGACCAACAAGGTCGTTTAACTGCGGCATCAGAACAAGCAATTGCAATAACAGCATCTCAGGTAACTGACTTTGATAGTGAGGTATTATCTTCAGTGTTTGAAGCGGCTAACTTTGTTGATTCAGCAGGAGCGGCAGGTATTGACTTTACAGTTACGGCAGGAGCTTCAGTAACAGCATCTTTAGTTAACTCTTCAATTGGAGTTAATGGTACTGCGGGTACTAATTCTGACATTAATTTAGGTGGTGATTTAACATTCACATCTTCTGATGGTTCTATTGTAGCTACAGGAAATGGTTCAGGTACTTTAGACTTAACAGTAGATGCTTCATCGGTTTCGGATTCATTCGTAACAGGTGCAACATTAGGTTCAGGAACATTAACATTATCTTTAAGTAACGGTAAACCTGATGTAACTGCTACAGGATTTGGAGTTGTAGTTGCAGGAGACGATGATTCCTCAACTGTTAACTTAGGTAGTACTATCTCAGTATTAGGTACGGCACCAATCTCAACAGCACAAAACGCGGGAGCGATAACTGTAAGTCTTGATGATACGGCAGTAACTGCAGGTTCTTACGGGGCTGCGGATACAGTGGCAACATTTACAGTTGATGACCAAGGTAGATTAACTGCGGCGGCAGATGCATCAATTGATATTACAGCATCTCAAGTTTCTGACTTTGATACTGAGGTACTATCTTCAGTGTTTGAAGTGGCTAACTTTGTTGATTCATCAGAAATTGATTTCGGTGTAACTGCAGGAGCATCAGTATCGGCAGAGTTAATTGACGGTTCTATCGGAAATGCAAGATTAGTTAATGATTCATTAACATTTGCAGGAACTGCGGGAACTGATTCAGAGGTAGACTTAGGTGGTACATTAACGTTCACATCTTCGGATTCATCAGCAATAATTACTGCAGGTGGTGCGGCTGATACTATTGACATTACAGTTGACGGTTCGGTAACATCTCAAAACATCTATAATATTGATGGTACTTTGTCAGGTGCAAGAACAGTTACTCAAGCTGGTAACCTCATGAGGTTTTCAGGGGGTGATTTTGAAGCTGCTGGTGGAGTGTTCCATGTTGATAATGTTAATAATAATGTTGGTATCGGTAGTACAACACCAGTAGTATCTGCGGCATTAGAAGTTTCGTCAACTACTCAAGGTTTCTTATTTCCAAGAATGACATCAGCTCAAAGATTGGCGATTGGTTCACCAGCAACAGGATTGATGGTTTATCAAACTGATAGTAGAGAAGGTGTATACATCTATAAGTCATTTGGTTGGGTACAAGTTATCTAATTAAAGATAAAAAAAATCAATATAAATTGTATTGAAACTATTTATCAATAGACTATAATTAACGGGAGAGATTCATTTCTCTCCCATAGCCAAAATAAAAAAAAGAACATGGCCGATAACGGACTATATTATAATAATACGACAGGGTTAGATTTAACTTCAGGAGGTAGTGAACGAATACAAATTTCTACCGGTGGGGTTATAAAATTTAATTCTAGCTATACGTTTCCAACAACTGATGGTTCAGCTAATCAAGTTTTAACTACTGATGGTAGTGGAGGTGTTAGTTTTAGTGATTCTGAAAATTTATATACAGGAGACGGTACTTTAGGGGGTAATAGAATAGTTGACCAAGATGATAATAATTTAGAATTTAGGTCAAATACTAATGAGTTGACTGCAATAATTAAAACCGTCTCAGTATCCCCAACCCTTAGACCTAGAGTGTTCTTCGAAGCTGATGATAGTTATAGTACGGTAGTACAAATACGTAGTTCCAACCTTAGTACTAATCAAATTGAAGGTTATGACCAAAATGGTAAACAAAATTTTGAAGTAGATGGTCAGGGTAATTTACAAGCAACATCTAAGTCGTTCTTAATATCTCACCCAACTAAAGATGGTTTTAATTTAAGACATGGTTCATTAGAGGGTCCTGAACACGGTGTTTATGTTAGAGGTAAATTAGAGGGTAGTAAAGTTATTGAGTTACCAGATTATTGGTTAGAATTAGTTGATGAAAGTACAATAACAGTACAGTTAACACCAATTGGGTCACATCAAAACTTATTTGTTAAGGATATTGTAGATAATACAGTTATTGTAGGTAATTCAAATATCTTAAGTTCTAAAGTTAAATGTTTTTATTTAATACAAGCCGAAAGAAAAGATATCGATAAGATGTTGGTGGAGTACCCACAAGGAACTAGTTCAATATAGAACCAAAGTTAATTTAAAATAATAATAAAGAGGTTTAGTCCTCTTTTTTTATGCCTTTGTAAATCTCTAATAATCTGAGACTATCATTTAATTTGGATTCTAAAACTTCAAGTTCCTTCGGGTCATTAGTTTCTATAGAGGCGGTGTAATAATTAGTTTCCGCTTCTTCAACTATTTCTGTAATTGTTCTTAATAATTTCATATCAATTATAAATATCTGAAAATGGTGTTTAGTTCTTTACAATTAAATATTTTGTATGATTTTTTAGTATAAGAATAAAAATATAAACTTTTAAAGAAAATAAAAAAATGGCTCGTAAACCACAAACAATTTTTGTACAAATAGCCGCATATCGAGACCCTGAATTAGTTAAAACGATTGAGGATATGTTGGATAATGCTAAAAAACCTCAGAATTTAGTGTTAGGTATTTGTAGACAATATCATCCTGAGGACGGATTTGATAATTTAGATAAGTATCGAGACGATAAAAGATTCCGAATTAACGATGTACTTTATACTGACGCCAAAGGAGTATGTTGGGCTAGAAATCAAGTTCAACAACTATATGGTGGAGAGATGTATACATTACAAATTGATTCACATATGAGATTCGCACCAAATTGGGATACAGAGTTAATAAAGATGGTTAAAGACCTCCAAAAAATAGGTATTCCTAAACCATTGTTAACGGGGTATGTGTCGTCATATGACCCCGATAATGACCCCCAAGGTAGAGTTATGGAACCATGGAGAATGTCTTTCGATAGATTCATTCCTGAAGGTGCGGTATTTTTCTTACCTGAAACTATACCTGATTGGAAAAATTTAGATACACCTGTACCTTCAAGATTCTATTCCGCGCATATGTGCTTTACTTTAGGCCAGTTTTCTGAAGAAGTACAACATAATCCAGAGTATTATTTTCATGGAGAAGAGATATCAATTGCCGTGAGAGCGTTTACGTGGGGGTACGATTTATTTCACCCACATAAAACATTGATTTGGCATGAGTATACTCGTAAGGGTAGGACTAAACAATGGGATGATGATAGTACATGGGGAGAAAAAAATAGTCATTCACATTTAACTAATAGAAAGTTATTTGGTATGGATGGTGAAAAACAAGAAGGTCACGAAGGTATATATGGGTTTGGTACTGAAAGAACTTTAAGACAATATGAAGAGTATTCAGGTTTACTATTTTCAAAAAGAGCGATACAACAACATACTATTGATAAAAATTATCCACCAAATCCAGGTATTGAAGAATTTGGTAGTGA
>WLWH01000619.1_pt1 | contig 28490 bp, 26 predicted proteins | sample 6712741 | NCBI WGS metagenome assembly WLWH01 (sample SAMN12718694, study PRJNA515312) | sponge metagenome | isolation source: marine sponge | host: Mycale hentscheli | place: New Zealand: South Island, Marlborough, Capsize Point | collected 2003-05-01
GCCGACCTTTCGGGCGTGACCATCACTCAATCTGTTGATGCCAACGCTGTATTCGTCCTGCTGCCCGAGCAGATTGCCTCGCGTTTGCAAGAGCAGTTCCACTTCTATACCTGGGATCAAGCGACCGCTGAAGTTCGTTGGATGTGCGCGTGGGATACGACCGAAAGTGACGTGGACGACTTCGTTGCGGCGGTGCGGGGGGAAATAGCCTCCAGTGCCTGAAGGTCACGTCGTTCACAGCCAGGCACGGCGTCTGCGCACGCGTTTCCGAGGGTCGCCGGTTCGGGTCGATAGCCCCCAGGGTCGTTTTGCCGCCGATGCTTGTCGTATCGATGGGCGAGTGGTGGACACAGTGGAGGCCCACGGCAAACACTTGTTTATTCGTTTCGGTGATCTGTGGGTGCACGTGCACCTCGGATTGTTCGGCAAGTGGCGTATATCCCCAGGAGCGGCCCCGGATGTCCGTGGCCAGATTCGGCTCCGCCTGCTTAATGACTCCAGTTATGCGGAACTTCGCGGCCCCACCGTGTGCGAACTCCTCGACGACGAGTCCAAGAAGGCAGCCGTCGCCCGTATCGGCCCCGATCCGATCAAGAAGTCGGATCCGACCCCTGCGTGGAATCGGGTGGAGCGCAGCAACGCGGCCATCGGTGCACTGTTGATGGATCAAAAGGTCTTCGCCGGGGTGGGAAACATCTACCGGGCCGAGGTGCTCTTCCGGCACAACATCTCGCCCTACCGTCCCGGCAAGCACCTCAGCAGAAACGAATTCGATGCGGTGTGGGATGACCTGGTGGTTCTGATGACGCAGGGCACCAAACGGGGACGTATCGACACCGTCCGTCCCGAGCATCTCCCGGACATCATGGGCCGCAAGCCGCGACAGGACCGTCACGGCGGCGAGGTGTACGTCTACCGCCGAGCCGGTGACGCGTGTTACCTATGCGAGGCTGAGATCGAAATGAACGAGATGCAGGCGCGCAAGGTCTACTGGTGCCCCGTCTGCCAGCCAGAGTGACGTAGGCGCGATGGTCAGTCGCTGAGGCCGTCGAGGAAGTCACGGGCAACGTCCCGCTGATCGTCCGTTGCCGAATCGAACGTGAACCCACCGTCATCGAGGCGCCGGACAACGCCGATGAACGGATGGTTCAGGTGGTCGCGCATGCCGTCGACGAACTGCCGTGCCACGATCATTTGGTCGCGAAACACCTCGCCAGTGGTGACGTCACAGACGTGTGTGAAGACAGCGTCCGTGGTGCCGGACTTCGTCCGGATAGCCGGGTCATACAGGGTCGGAATGAGAACGACGAGATGGCCGTCGAGGTCTTGTAGTTGAACAATCATGGCCTATCGAAGGTCTCCCTCGAGCCAACGTTCACAAACGTCGGAGAACCTATACGTCGCGTGTCTCGAACGTGAACCACTGCGGATTCGGAAGAAGCACGATGAAATCACCGTGCGCGAAGCGTAGCCGCCGTTATTTGACAACCTTGATTTTGCGCTCCACCGCCATGGCTGTGAAGCCGGGAACTGCAGGCGCGGATTCATGAAGAGTAAAGGAGCCTTTCTTTTTCCCCGGCTTGAGGACGGCGCGCACCTCGACGAAGTCGCCCTTGTAGCGGAACTTGACTGACTTGATGGAAGCCGATTTGTTCTGTGCCTTGAGCCGCGCCTCCTGGCCAGCATTGGTGTCAAGGTTTGCCGTGTCATTGAAGGTCTTCCACTTGCCGCTCTTGACCTTGGGGCCACCACCCTCCCACGCCGGGCCAACCAGCGTCTGCTGCTGAATGGGCGGGGGAGTAGGAGAGGGAGGGGGAGTGCTGGCCGTGTTCTGAGTGACGCTTACCGGATCGCCCCAACCCTGCAGGTTTGTCGCGAGCACAGAGAACGTGTAGGACGAATTGGCCGTCAGTGTGCCGATGTTCGCGTTAGTCGTATTTGCTTGCACGGAGACCTGGCCGCTAGTCGGTCCTGCCCATTTGACTACGTATCCCGCTATCGCGGACGCTCCAGTGTCGCTCGGCGCGTCCCAGTTCAAAGAAACGGTGTTCGTTGAGACGCCTGTGACCTTTAAGTTCCGCACCTTGGAAGGAGTAGTTGGCTTCGGTGCCACCGCTGGCGCGATCAGGACGCTCTTGGTGGCCTGCCCCACGACGGGGGCTCCCCCAGCTAGTTGCTGTGCGGCCTGGGATGTCAGCAGTTGCGCCCCTGGCTTCGTCGGCGTCCAGTTCATAGTGCCCGTCCATGTAGCGACCGGCGTTTCGGAGCCGTCACTCACGGGAGTGCATGTGCCGGAAACTGTGCCGAGGTTCGGACCGTTCTGAACCTTGAAGTCGAAACTCACGACTCCACCCTCGTCGTCGCAGTAGACACCCGCATCACTCGAGACATAGGTGGCGGTCAGGACCTGATTGACTCCTACCTGACCGTTGTGAGTAGCGAGGGTGGTCGTTCCGCTGTTTGCAGAAGCCGGAGCGGCCAGCGCAAGAGACGAAGCCGCGAAGCCGACACAAAGGAAGGCGGCTAGCCGCGCCGTGGAAACGTGCATGAGTGTCTCCAAGCGTGAGGTGTGACTCTTCGGATCCTGAGTCCCATACTAAAGGGTGGGAGCGGCGCCCTGATGTTGATTCAACAGTTCTAGGCCAGAGGACGGAAAGGTTCAACCCGCGCCCTTCACGATCCACGGTTCACCGTGCATCAAGACCCCTGTGTCGAGAGCGTGCTCGGTGGCCAGTAGAAGTGCAGCGTCGGCTGTGGGTGCTTGGACGTCGAGGTGGCGCGTGAACGACGCGCTGATCGGGATTGCGACGGTGAAGGTCTCGAATTCCACACGGTCATCGTAGATTCCGCAGGATCTCACGGCTTCCTCAACACCGACGCTGGTCTTCCCTCCCGTGGCGTGATGCACGGCTGCGTCGATGAATGGGTCGATGAGTATGGTGGAGTTCTCTCAACGAAAGGTTTGTCATGGGTTTTGGTCAAGTGCTGTGGTCCTTGTTGATCATCTTCTTCATGGTCATGTTCTTCATGGTCTTCTTCATGGTGGTCATGGATTTGTTCGCCGACAAGAGTCTCGGCGGAGGCAAGAAGGCCGTGTGGATCATCTTCCTTCTGATCTTCCCGCCCATCACCGTTCTGGTGTATCTGATCGCCCGTGGCAATTCGATGGCCGAGCGACGTCAAGCCCAGATGCAGGCCGCAGACGAGGCACAGAAGGCATACATTCAAACTGCCGTGGGCAGCGTCTCTCCCGCGGACCAGATTTCATCAGCGAAAGCGCTCCTGGATGCGGGAACAATTTCTCAGGAGGAGTTCGATCAGCTCAAAGCCAAGGCACTCGCGTCGGGCTGACAGAGTGATCGTCGTGTCGGTCAGGCCTCGTAAGCGGGTCGGCACGGGTAGGACTTGTACCACCGGAGGTAGCGGTCGAGTAGGCCGTTGATCTGCTCGTCGCTCCATCCGGAATTAACGTACGCCCCCGGGTTCAGTCGGCCTTGGCCGTCGAGCCCCCACGCGTACCAGGATTTGCCGCCCTGCGAGAGCATCAGCGCCACCTGGGCGTTGTATTCGCGGGTAAGTAACAGTTCCCTGTTGAACCAGTCTTGGCTGCTCCAGGCGAAAGTGTTGATCTGGAAGAGGCCGAGGTCGTTGGTGACGCTGATGGCGTCCTCGTTGCCGCCGCTTTCGCGCATCACGATGGCCCATGCCTCTCGCAGGTTCTCACCCTCGAAACCCACGCGGGCGAGCACCTTGGTGAGCCAATCACCGCAGCGTTCGATCTTTCGGTAGTCGCGGGAATTGTCACGTGAACTCGCCTGCAGCAACTGCTGAATGTGGGAGCGTGCATCGTCCACGGCATCGAGTGCTTCTTGCACGGCGTCCTCGGCGGCAGCTCGGTTAATCTCCGCGACATCGGCGGCAGCCCGCGCGAGAGCGACATCGGCCTCGCGGGCATCCACGCTTGCCTGCGCCTGGGCCACAGCACGTTGTGAGGTTTCGACTCCGGTAGCAGCGGTTCGACTGGTGGTCTTGAGGAATTCACGATCTGACAGTGCTTGGGTGAGGCTTCCGGTGTCTGTTGACGTTAACAACACATCCGACAGACCCGGTGCATCGCCACCGCCGATATACATCGTCCGCGCCCGGTCATCCAACTGTTGTTGCGCGGCTGTCGCACTGGACGATGTGAGATCCAAAACGCTCAGGGCCTGAGCAAGTACCTCCTCAGCCGATGCGATGTTCTTGTTGGCTTCGGCTACAGCGATCGTCGCAGCTGTGATGTCGCTTCGAGCTGCGGTCACGACCTCTTGCGCGTCGGTGACCGCACGTGAGGCCGTGACGAGTTCGGTACGAATCTGCGAGTAGCTCAAGGATGATGGTGTCGACGCAGACACGGACGCAGATGAGGAGGAAGCTTGAGCGGACGACAGGACGCCGGTGAGGGCCACAGGAATGACGGTGATCGCGATCGTCCAACGCCAAAGAGTCTTCACTCAGGCGGTATCGGACGAATGGTGGCAGAGAGCACCCGACCTGTGGATGGCGAGCGGACCCGGGGCCTCGCGCTAGACCTGGCCTACCTACGAGGGAGAACACGCGAGGCTCCCGAGTCGCCACCAGAGGTATCGGACCGATCGTGGGCGATGGGCCGTGAGAGGGCGCACCGAGCGGTGATCGGACCTGTTGTTGTCTTACTCGTCCGTGCTTTTCGGGTCACCGACCGGGTGACGAAGACCCAAATGATCGGCAGGGATGGCTCGCTTCATGATGAACCACGACCCCAGGATGGTCCCGATCACCAAGACGTAGAAGAACGCACCCGACGCGGCCAGTCCCCACAGTGCGTCGTTCGCGATAAGGGGGAGCAAGATCGCCGCCCGGACCAGGTTCAGCAACACCCACAGCCATGAGCCACGGGAGTAGGCGCGCACGAGGACGGGGTCTCGACGCCAACGCATCCCGGTACCCATCATCGGGCCGACAATCACGCCGAGCAACGGCCACCGAACGAAGTTGCCGATGACGAAAGCCAACGCGGACAACACGTTCAACAGCACGCGAGGCCAGAAGAACGCGGCGGCGCTGCCGGTGCGGGCGGCGAAGTAGGCGCCGAGGGCCACCACCACGATCGCCCCGATAACCCGCGTGGGTCTCTTGCGCTCGAGGAGCCGCCAACCGCCGAAGAAGACAGCAAGAATGAGCGCGGCAACGATCGCGTAGGTCAGCGCATCCTCGTTACTGCTCGACAGCGCGGAGTAGACGGCCACGAAGACCACCGGGGGCAGGATGCTCTCCAGAGCTCCGCGGGGCCCTCCGATGAGAGTTTTGATGGGGTGCTTGTCATCTGCGGCAGAGCCCGAGCTACCGGACGCGTGAGAGGGCTCGGAGGGCTCGGATGAATCAGGTGGAGTTCCGGCGGGCACGGCTGCACGATAGTCGGATGAGTGATGCGCGCTTGCCGACGCGTGGAGCAGCGGCTGGCTCGGCTAGCGTCGCTCCTGTGACCGAGGCGCCCACCGAGATCGTCGAACTGGCGAGTCAATGGCGAAGCGATCTCGAAGCATGGGCTATTCCCGATCACATCCTCGAGCAGGCGTCGCAGGAGCCGTGGGTTCATCCGGTCTCGATGTTCACCGTCGGGGATGAGGTAGCCGACTCGGTGTCGCACGATCGGGCGCGGGAGGCTGTTCCGAAAGGCGGAAGCGTCCTCGACGTCGGTTCCGGCGGCGGGCGAGCGTCCTTCGCTCTGGCGCCGCCCGCAGAGACGTTCTATGCCGTCGACCATGCGCAGGAGATGCTCGACGCCTACGCCGAGGCGGCGGCGAAACGTGGCGTGCAGCACCGGGAGTTCCGTGGCTCGTGGCCGGATGTCGCGGCCGATGTTCCGGTGGCTGACGTCGTGGTGTGTCACCACGTCGCCTTCAATGTAGCCGCGATCGTTCCCTTTCTGCAGGCTCTGAACGACCACGCGCAACGTCGCGTGGTTCTCGAACTCCCCATGACGCACCCACTGAGCAACATGAGCCCGCTGTGGAAGAAGTTCTGGGATCTCGACCGGCCCACTACACCGACGGCCCAACGATTGGCCAACATCACGAGTGCGCTGGGTTTCGATGCTCACCTCGACGTATGGCCGGATGAAACGTGGGGACAGCGCGTGTCCTTGCCGATGGAAGAGCGGGTGCGCTTCGCTCGGATCCGCCTCTGTTTGAGTGCAGACCGGGACGCGGAAGTTGCCGCTGCGCTCTTGAAGGACCTCGACGCCACACCCCGCGAGGTGTGCACACTGTGGTGGGACGTATGAACGACTTCGACGTTGCCCGGATACGAGCCCGCATGCCCGCGTTGGCCTCCGGGGTTGCCTTCTTCGACGGGCCGGGAGGGACCCAACTTCCCGATGTCGTGGCCGACGCGATGCGCACGGCGATGACCGAGCCATTGTCGAACCGCGGCACCATGACCCAATCGGAACGCAACGCCGAATCAATCGTGCATGGCTCGCGGCTGGCGGCTGCTGATCTTCTCGGATGCGATCCCGCGGGCGTTGTCTTTTCTCGGAGCATGACGGAAGCGACGTTCATGGTGGCCCGGACTCTGGCGAACGATTGGGGTCCGGGTGACCGCGTGGTGGTGACCGATCTCGATCACGACGCCAACGTCCGCCCGTGGGTGAGGTATGCCGAGAAGGCTGGCGCGGAGGTGGCGTGGGCTCGACTCGATCCGACCACGGGTGAATTGCCGACCAGTCACATCGTCAATCAGATAACAGACAACACGCGCCTGGTGGCGGTCACCGGAGCATCCAACGTCCTGGGAACGCGTCCTGATCTCCCGGTGATTGCCGAGGCCGCCCACGCGGTGAACGCGCTGTTCTTCGTCGACGGTGTGCACCTGACAGCCCACGCCGCAATCGACGTCGGACAGATCGGCGCTGACTTCTACGCGTGCTCGGCGTACAAGTTCCTCGGACCGCACCTGGGGATCGTTGCCGCGTCCAGCGCCTTGTGGGAGTCCTTGCACCCGGATAAGTTGGCGCCGAGTACCGAGCAGGTTCCCGAACGATTCGAGCTGGGCACCCTGCCGTACGAGTTGCTTGCGGGGCTCATCGCGGCCGTCGACGTGCTGGCGGATCTGGTGCCGGGCGGGGAGACGTCGATGACTCGTCGCGATCGCCTGGTCCGTTCCATGACCGCGCTCGCCGAGCACGAGGATCGTTTGCACGCTCGGCTGCGCAGCGCCCTGGAGGATCTTCCGGGAATCACCGTGTACGCAAATGCGCGACGACGGACCCCTACGGAGTTCTTCACTATCGATGGATGGGATAGCGCGGAGCTGGCGCGTCGCTTGGCCGACAAGCAGATCAACGCTCCGGCGGACTCGTTCTACGCCTACGAGCCGTGTCGATCGCTTGGCCTGGGCTCTGGTGGTGCGATTCGCGCGGGTTTGGCCCCCTACACCGACGAGACCGACGTCGATCGGCTGATTGCCGCGCTGCGAGATATCGTCGTCACGTGAGTTCCTATCGGGTGACGCCCTGGGTGTTGATCGTCGGGGGGTTCTTCGGTCTGCTGGCCGCCTTCGAGTTGACCTTGGAGAAGATCGCAGTCACGGCGGACCCGAATTACATTCCCGAATGCGACATCAACCCGGTGCTGTCCTGTGGCTCCATCATCACGACCGATCAGGCATCGGCTTTCGGTTTCCCCAACCCCATGTTGGGGTTAATCGGTTTTCCCGTTGTTATTTCTATGGGCGTTTTGTTGCTGTCCAAGGTCGAATTGCCCCGGTGGGTGTGGCTGGGGCTCAATCTCGGTGCGCTGTTCGGGTTCGGTTTCGCCATCTGGCTGATTACCCAGAGCCTGTATGTCATCGGTGCGCTGTGCCCGTGGTGCATGGTCGTCTGGGCGGCCACGATCCCGGTGTTCTGGATGGTGACCGCAGATAACGCGGCCGCCGGGCGATTGAGTGGCCGGTCGGGGCCAGGGGCGGTTGCGCAAACGGTGGGGTCTTTGCGTTTGGTTCTCATCGGCGCGAGTTATCTGGTGGTGCTCGCCTTGATCTTCATCCGGTGGATGGATTTCTGGTTGGGTTACTAGCCGCCAAGACGTTGCTCTTCGGCCCATTGGCCGTGCTCGCGGGCGGCCCACCGGGCCGACACATGCCCGGTGCGCATGCCCGAGCGGGCTTCGGCGTCCATGAGCGCTTTGTAGGTGTGGCCGACAACGACAACGACGATGGCGAGCGTCAACCAGTCGTGCACGAACGTGGCGCCGGTGCGAATGTCGTCGGGAAACCATGAATTGAAGAACATGATGGAGCCAGTGGCGAGCATGATGATGATCGAGCCCACGGAGAACGCCGCGTTGAGTTTTTGACCTGCATTGAATTTGCCCACCGGGATCCGGCCCGATCGCCGATCTCGCGAACGCAGCCACTTCCAATCCTGGGCGGTGAAACGGTTCAATAATTCAGCGTCCTGCCGAAAGGCTCGGGAGGCGAGGGCGAGGATCAGGGGGATAGGTATGACGAAGCCGGCGATGACGTGGATGTTGCTGACGATGGGGCGGTTCCCCACCAGCACGCTGATGTCGGGGAAGTACAGCGCCGCCGCGGTCGCGATAAGGACGATCATGAGCACGGTAATGCTGCGGTGCACCCAGCGCTCCGCGCGGGAGAAACGCGCGATGCGGGCGTCAGGCGATGGGCTCGTCGTCGCGCCCATTGGACGCTCCCACCCACGCGTCGATGTCGTAGCCGCGGACCTCCCAATAACCAGGAACCACCTCATCGACCACCTCGATGCCCGACATCCACTTGAGGGACTTGTACCCGTACATCGGCGCCACGTACAAGCGAACGGGGCCGCCGTGCTCGCGGGTCACGGGCTCGCCGAACATCGACGTCGCCACGAGCACATCGTCGCGCAGTGCTTGCTCCATGGTCAGCGACTCGGTGTAAGCCCCGTCGAAGGAGAAGAAGCGCAGCGCCGAACTGGTGGTACTCGCACCCGCGGCGGCGAGAACGTCGCTGAGGAGAACCCCGGACCAGAGCACGTCGTCGACGCGCCAACCGGTGACGCACTGGAAGTCCTTAGTCATGCTCGTTTGGGGTAGGTCCGCGAGATCCGCCATGGTCAGCGACAGTGGCGTGGTGACGTTGCCGGTGACGTCGAGTCGGTAGTCCGCCGGGTCCATCGCCGGGTATCCGCCGGTGACCGTGTAGATCCGAAATCCCCCGGCTGCAGGGATGATGCTGCCGAGGCCGGGAACCGTTGCGCTCACCGTGCTCGTGATCGCCTCTTGGGCCTGACGTCCCAAGAGGACGCCAACGGCACCGAGTCCGATCATGCCGAGCACAATGCGCCGCCCCACCGGGCTACCGGAAGAGGATTCGGAATCGGGGCTAGCGCCGGCCTTCGGTGGACCTGCAAGGGATGTGGTCGCTGTAGACGAGGGCGCTACCAGGGCGTCTTTGCGCTCGCTCGGCAGCGTGGGCTCCATAGACATAGTGGAACACGGTGGGCTGAAAGAAGCCAAAGGAAGCATGGGCTACGGCCGGATGCGGGCGAAAAGGTATACAAAAGGGATTTTTGTGTCATTAGGAAATGCGTATATGTCCGTGGCAAACTCGTGGAGTGAAAGGCCTTGTTGCTCTCGGAGCGACCCTCCTTCTTGCGCTGACCGGCTGTTCCGCCGGCACGCAGGGCCTGTCTGATTCCTCCGCCGGCGACGATTCCTCGTCCTCGGGGAAGTCGCCTTCCACCTCTTCCGACGCTGGCGGGCAAGAGTCGTCGGCATTGGGTGCGTGTTCCGAGGAGGACGGGTGTCTGTCGACGGGATTCACGGTTGCCAGTGACGGCTTTTCCTTCGCGAATTGGCAAGGCGAAGGAAATCTGGACGTCGATTCCATGATCACGCTGTTTGGTCGCAGTGATGTGTGCGCTGAGGAACCTGGAGAGGAGTGCGAACTCCTTCCCGCAGCCCAGCAATGGTTGACGCAGGCAAATTCTTCTTTGAGCTCGGGACGGTGCGAAGGTTTCGCGGTCCTGTCGCAATCGTTGTACGACGGTGTCTATGCGCTCAGCAAGCTCGATGGAACGGCCCAAGTAACGGCGGATCTGCGACGCGAGAACATCGACGTCCTTCGGGCGCTCGACACCGTGTGGGCGACCCAGTTGATTCCCGAAGTACAGCAGGCCGCAGCGTCGACTCGGTCACTGTCACCTCGCTCGATCGCGCAGATAGTGGCGGAAGCGGTTGCCAACGGAGAGCGCGTAACGATCGGCATGTATGGCGAGGACGGCACCGGTCACACAGTTACCCCCGTCGAGGTAACGCAAAACGACAGCACCGTCACCATCTCCATCTACGACAACAACTACCCGGGTGCCCCGCAGAGCATCACGATCTCCGGTGATGAATGGACGTATGCACCTGTCGACGTTCTCGGCAACGAGCTCGCGCCTGCGACGAGTGGAGGGACAGGGTCGCTTGATGTTGTGTCGGACAGCGATCGGGTCTTGCCTGCGCCGTCCGGTTTTTCCTCGGCTGACTCCGCCGCACGCGCATCTGCTCAAATGCTGGTCACCTCTGGTGGGGGTGGGGAGTTGGATGTTCAGATCGCCGTCGACGGCAAGACCCGTTCCGTGACTGATCTGATCGCAGGTGCTGTCGACGGGGTCATCATGACTCCCGTTCGCGCATCGCTGACCTCGGTTGTCGGCTTCTCGATCATCTGGGAGCCCCTGGCGGTGGATGAGATCGCGGTCCAGGTTGTGACGTCCGGCGCTGGCGACGAGGCAATGGTCTCGGTGGATGTTCCGGGCTCTCCGCGGGTGTTAGTAACCGGTTTGGCGGGTGAATCTACGGAGACCGCCGGCAATGTGTCCGTGAGCGGTGATGGAGAGATCGCGATCGAGTCGTCTGCGTCGCGTCCGACATCAATCAGTGTGGCGGACGGCTCGACGTTGACCGAAACCCAGGCGGATCCGTCGTCCGCTGTGGTGATCTCGGACGATGACGCGTCGGAGAGCCCCGTGATCGCGCGCTCCTCCGATGACGAAGCGGTGGCTCCGGCGGACTCAGGTGAGACAGAAGACGATGCCGCGACGTCGAATGAGCAAGGGAAGAGAGCTTCCAGCGGCAACGAGAACAGCAACGCTGGCGGCAACGCTGGTGGTAACGGGGCCGGCGCTTCGAGCGGGAATGAGAACGGCAACGCTGGTGGGAACGGGGCCGGCGCTTCGAGCGGGAATGAGAACGGCAACGCTGGTGGGAACGGGGCCGGCGCTTCGAGCGGGAATGAGAACAGCAACGCTGGTGGGAACGGGGCCGGCGCTTCGAGCGGGAATGAGAACAGCAACGCTGGTGGGAACGGGGCCGGCGCTTCGAACGGGAACGAGAACAGCAACGCTGGTGGGAACGGGAACGGCGCTTCGAACGGGAACGAGAACAGCAACGCTGGTGGGAACGGGAACGGTCGGGGACGATCCGCCAGCGCCGATACATCCGGCGGCGAGAGCGTCGAGCCGAGCGATGGTGGCAGCAACCCCGCCGACACACCTAACGACGGCAGCGGTCAGGCGGGAAACTCAGGCAAGGTTCCGCCAGGGCAGCAGAAGAGGAAGTCTTAGCCGACCGATGTGATGTCGGTGATCGGCTCGAACAGTCCCTGTTGCACGCCGGCCACGATGGCCGGGTCACCTGAGGACACGTCACCCACGGCGTACCACGCGTCAGAAATGCCCGCGTAGTCGGAGAGCTCCTCGCGAACGAGCGTGACCGCATCGAGCTGAGCCTGAGCGGAGTCCTGGTCGGAAGAATTCGATTCAACGTCGGGGAGGACGACGCCCACGCGCTTCGACTCCTTGCCGCACAACTTGGTCACCTCTTGAGCGGCTTCTGATTCTGGACCCTCGAGAGCGAAGACGACCGCCAATTCATCACCGGGTTGAACATCGGTTGGGACGATGACACCGGCAGCACTGTCGGTGGCTGACAGGGCGATGGAGAAGTCGCTGCTGGGAAGCGGCTGTGTGGTCGCGCCGCCATCATCGCCGGCGCCCCCTTCGTCGACGGCTGACGCCCGGATCGGTTCTTGTTGAACGTCCGGCTGATTGGTGACGATGACGGTGGCGCCGATGCCGATGCCGATCACCGCAACGCTGGCGGCCAGAGCGAGCATGGAGCGGTTCACCGGCGTTGTTTTCGACGGTGAGGGCATCGGCTCGCGGGCGATTGCCTCGCGGATGTTCAGGGTGACGTCCTCGGGCATCGACTCTCCGACGGGCACCTCGTCGAGGAACTCGCGGTAGTCGGAAAGCAACTCGTTGAGACGGGGATCCACGGCGCCATCGCCGGGGAAGTCTTCATCACGATTCATTGTTGGCACCCCCTCGCTGAACGCTCGGCAGCATATGGTGCAGCGCTTCTGCTAGTTGGGTTCGTGCCCGAAACAAGCGCGACTTCACTGTTCCCTCCGGAATCTCCAGAATGTTGGCAGCTTCGGCAAGGCTGTATCCGTACAAGTCGACCAGGATGATCGCGGACCGTCGATCGTCCGACAGGTCCGATAGCGCCTTGCTGATTTCCAGGTTCGCCTCCACCTGGCCGAAGGCACTCGTCGTGCTTCCTGATTGAACGGAGGCGGCGCCGAGTTCGGACTCGACGTCGTCAATGGACGATGCGGGTTGACGCTTGTGCTTGGCAATCCTGTCCAATGCGGCATTGACGGTGATGCGGTGGAGCCAACTCGACACAGCCGCGTCGCCGCGGAAGGTCTCGGCTCGCCGGAAAGCCGAGATCATCGCGTCCTGAACGGCGTCCGCAGCATCCTCGCGGTTTCGTGTCACCCGCAACGCGACGAACCACAACCGGTCTTTGTGCCGGAGAAACAGCTCGTCGAACGCGTGCGGATCACCATCGAGATGGAGGGCGAGGAGTTGCTTGTCGTCTACCTCGGGCCCGTAGGACACAGCAGGACTGTACTCACCCAAGAGGGCAGCGAGGGGGTTTCCGGCGGTGGGTAGGGAAGGGCCGCGAAAGACGTGCGGCGGTGGAGGCGCAATCGCGTCGTCGGTGCGGCGCTCCAGTAGCACGACAGCCATAGCCCCTCCCAGCGGAATGATTCGTCTATAAGACCGCCGAAGGACACGAAAAGTTCCCTGAGAGAGAGCGGGTGACGAGAATCGAACTCGCACAACCAGCTTGGAAGGCTGGGGCTCTACCATTGAGCTACACCCGCGTGAGGCGGCCTCATGCTACCGGCCGACTTGACGTGGAAGGGCATCAGGAGGCTTCGTAGGCGGCCAGGACGTTACGAGATCGACGAGATCAACGAGATCAACGAGATCAACAAATCGACGAGATCAACGAGAGCGGCGAGCGTGAGAAGTGACGCGACCTCGGTAGCTGAGTACCTTGACGAATTGCCCGACGACCGTCGTGGCGACCTCGAGGTAGTGCGTGAGTCGATGCTTGCCGCTGTTCCCTCGGGCGTGGTCGAGACCATGAATTGGGGAATGGTCTCGTACGAAATTCCCCTGGAGCGATACCCCGATACCTACAACGGTCAGCCGTTACTGTTCGCTGCTTTGGCCAATCAGAAACGACACATGGCCGTCTATTTGCACTGCATCTACGCAGATCCGACGATCCGTCAGGATTTCGAGAACGAGTACGCGGCATCCGGCAAGCCGATGGATATCGGGAAATCGTGCGTTCGCTTCACACGTCTGGAGCGGCTGCCACTTGACGCCATCGAGAGGGCGGTGCGTCGAATGAGCATCGAGGAATACATCGCTGCCTACGAAGCCTCGAGGCGACGCTCCTAGGACTCGAGCATGATCTGGCTGGCGTTCCATCCTCCGCCGACAGGCGGCACAGTCACTTCGAGATCGACGCTGACGTTCGACACGTCCGGAAGGTAGCCACTGGGGGCCTGGATGGCACTGTTGCCACGAGTCTCCAGGACGGGAATCGCAGCCAGCACCAGGGCTGCCAGCCCGGCTGAGGCCAGCACGAGCAGAGACGAGTCGTTCTCGTCACGTGCACCCGAGGTCCAGTTCATGCAAGGGGTGTCGGCTCGATGGGCGGAAGACTTCCCATTTTCGCCGGTAGACCGGACATTCGAGGGCTGACGCTCGCCCGTAGGATGTGCCGGCTAGCGCGGGGCGTAGCGTAGTGGCTAGCGCGCCTGCTTTGGGAGCAGGAGATCGGGAGTTCGAGTCTCCCCGCCCCGACCATGAGTGCCGCCCGGCGCCGTGATCACCAACACTGGAGATGTACGTGAAGACCGACCTCGAGTCACTGAGCCCGACCCGTGTAAAGCTGACCGTCGAGCTGCCCTTCGATGAGTTGCAGCCGAGTTTCGATAAGGCGTACGCATCCATCGCCAAGCAGGTATCGGTGCCGGGCTTTCGCAAGGGCAAGGTTCCCGCGCGGGTGATCGAGCAACGTTTCGGCCGCGGCGCGGTTATCGAGGAAGCGATCAACGACGCTGTGCCGAAGGCGTACGAGGACGCCCTGCGGGAGAAGGAGATCGTCCCGGTGGGCCGGCCAGAGGTCGACGTCACCGAGATCGAAGACGGCGAGAAGGTGACCTTCACCGCCGAGGTGGATATCCGACCGGAATTCGAACTCCCCGACTACAAAGCGATCACCGTCGAGGTGGATGCCGCCGAAGCGAGCGACTCGGACATCGACGAGCACATCGACAACCTGCGCACCCGCTTCGCGTCACTCAAGGACGTTGACCGGGCGTGCGCCGACGGGGATGTCCTGTTAGTTGATATATCGGGATCGACCGACTCTGGCGACGACGTCGACGACCTCTCCAGCAGTGCCATGTCCTACGAGATGGGCACCGACGGCATGCTGCCCGGCTTCGACGACGCGGTACGCGGCGCGAGCACCGGAGAAACGCGCACGTTCCCGTTCACTCCGAGCAACGGAGACTGGGCCGGGGTGTCGCTGACCGTCACTGCGACCGTCACCGCGGTCCGTGAGCGTGAACTGCCGACCCTCGACGAGGAGTTCGTGACGATGGCCTCGGAGTTCGACACGGTCGACGAACTCCGCGAGGACGCGCGTAGCCGCGTGGGCCGACTCAAGCGGATGGAGCAGGGGCAGCAGGCGCGCGAGAAGGTCAACGAGGCATTGATGGCCTCGGTCGATATTCCCGTGCCCGAAGGCGTGATCGCGGCCGAGGTCGATGCCCACTTCGAAGACGGCCACGAAGCCTCCGACGAGCACCGCGCGGAGATCGAGCAGCAGTCCCGCGAGGCCCTCAAGAGCCAGTTCATCCTCGATCGCATCGCCGAGGTCGAGGAGGTCTCGGTGGGTGAATCGGAGTTGTCCAACTGGCTGATGCAGCAGGCGCCCCGGTACGGCATGGCTCCGGACGCCCTGGCACAGGCGCTTGTGGAGTCCGGTCAGGTGTCGATGGCCCTGTCGGACATTCGCCGCTCGAAGGCTCTGGCCTTGGTGCTGGAGAACGCGACCGTCACCGACAGCAATGGAGACGCCGTCGACCTGCAGGCTCTGGAATCCGAACTCAACGAGGCCATGCAGGCGGCCCAGATGGCGCAACTCCAGGCGCAGATGGCCGCCGCGGAGTCCGGTCAGTAGTTCGGCTGACGGCGAACCACAGGCCCGCGAGCGGGTGTTGTTCGGCAATCGCCGTTAGGCTCGGAAATCCACATCGATAGGGAGTTGGTGAACAGCGTGAGCACCCCCGATTTCCGTGCACCCAGCAGCGGATTGAGCGGCTTCGGCGACATGCTCGACGAGCGGCTACTGCGTGAACGCATCATCTGGCTCGAGGGTGAGGTGCGCGACGAGAACTCCGATCGCATCGCCAAGCAGTTGCAGGTGCTCGCGGCCGAGGATCATGAGCGGGATATCTCGCTCTACATCAACTCACCGGGTGGCTCGATCACCGCGGGCATGGTCATCTACGACACCATGCAGTTGATCCCGAATGCTGTCGCGACGGTGGCGATGGGGCTGGCGGCGTCCATGGGCCAGTTCCTGCTGTGTGCGGGCGCTCCGGGTCAGCGTTATGCGACGCCCAACACGCGGATCATGATGCATCAGCCGCTCGGCGGTATCGGCGGTACAGCGTCAGATATCAAGATTCAGGCTGAGCAGATGCTGTTCATTAAGAAGCGGATGGCGAGTCTGATCGCCGATCACAGCGGTCAAACGGTGGAACAGATCGAGACGGATTCTGACCGGGACCGTTGGTTCACGGCCGAAGAGGCGCGTGAGTACGGACTCATCGATGTTGTCTACAGCACGGATGCGGACGCACCGGGCAAGAAGGGAAGTGCCAAGTGAGTGACGTTCCCTTCCTGGCGCAGTCGCCGTCCAGCCGGTACATCATTCCGGAGTTCCGCGAGCGCACCGCCAACGGTGAGCGCGTCCATAACCCGTACACGAAGTTGTTCGAGGAACGCATCATCTTCCTGGGCGTGCAGATCGACGACGCGTCGGCGGACGACGTCATGGCGCAGTTGCTCACGTTGGAGTCGATGGATCCCGATCGAGACATCCAGATCTACATCAACTCACCCGGTGGCTCGTACACCGCGATGACCGCGATCTACGACACCATGCAGTTCGTCAAGCCGCAGGTGCAGACGGTCTGCCTGGGGCAGGCGGCATCTGCGGCGTCGGTGCTCTTAGCCGCCGGGACGGCCGGCAAGCGATTCGCCCTGCCGCACGCCCGCGTCCTAATCCATCAGCCGTACACCGAAGGTGGGGGCCAGGGCTCGGATATCGAGATTCAGGCGAACGAGATTCTGCGCATGCGTAAGGAAATGGAAGTCATCCTGGCGCGGCATACCGGTCGGTCCGAGGAGCAGATCGAGCATGACATCGAGCGGGACAAGATCCTCACTGCGGACATGGCCAAGGAGTACGGGATCATTGACCAAGTGATCTCCTCTCGGAAGGTCTGACGCCACCCTCGACCACCGGTCGAGACTTCCATCCTGGCTCAGCGCGCGGATATCTAGGCGCGATCGACGAGATCGGGGTACGGTTTTGCGTGCCCTGCCAACGATGGTGGGGCCGTCGGCTCGTCGGGCGGTATTCGTCCCCATGGGCCGCGAGGCAGGAAGGGGCGCGCCGTGGCTCGCATCGGTGAGAGTGGCGACCTGTTGAAGTGCTCTTTCTGCGGCAAAAGCCAAAAGCAAGTCAAGAAGCTCATTGCCGGCCCCGGGGTCTACATCTGCGACGAATGCATCGACCTGTGCAACGAGATCATCGAAGAAGAGCTCAGCGAGGCGGTCGAGTCGCCGGTCGGCGGGGAACTGCCCAAGCCGCGGGAAATCTACGAGTTCCTCGACCAGTACGTCATCGGACAGGACCCGGCCAAGAAGGCCCTGTCGGTCGCCGTCTACAACCACTACAAGCGAGTCCAGGCCGAAGCCCGCGAGAAGCCCCGCGAGGATGTTGTCGAGGTTGCGAAGTCCAACATCATGCTGCTCGGCCCTACCGGATCGGGCAAGACGCTGCTCGCCCAGACGCTGGCACGGATCTTGAACGTGCCGTTCGCGATCGCCGACGCGACGGCCCTCACCGAAGCCGGATATGTCGGCGAGGATGTCGAGAACATCCTGCTCAAACTCATCCAGGCGGCCGACTACGACGTCAATCGGGCGCAGACCGGCATCATCTACATCGACGAGATCGACAAGGTCGCCCGCAAGAGCGAGAACCCGTCGATCACCCGGGACGTCAGTGGTGAGGGCGTGCAGCAGGCGCTGCTGAAGATCCTCGAGGGAACAACGGCATCAGTGCCTCCCCAGGGTGGACGTAAGCACCCGCATCAGGAGTTCATCCAGATCGACACGACCAATGTGCTGTTCATCGTCGGTGGCGCCTTCGCCGGGTTGGACACGATCGTTGAGCAGCGTCTCGGGAGGAAGAACCTCGGGTTCACCTACGACCTTGTCGACGGTGAACGCGAGGAGACCGCTGCGGTCGAGGATGTTTTCTCGCACGCTATGCCCGAGGACCTACTCAAATACGGGATGATCCCGGAGTTCATCGGTCGCCTACCGGTATTCACGTCGGTCACCCAACTCGACCGCGAGGCACTCATCGAGGTTCTCACCGAACCCAAGAACGCCCTCGTCAAGCAATACCAGCGGCTCTTCGAGATTGACGGCGTCGAGTTGGAGTTCGCCGCCGATGCGCTCGAGGAGATCGCAGAACTTGCGCTGATGCGTGGCACGGGGGCGCGAGGACTGCGTGCGATCTTGGAGGACGTTCTCCTACACGTGATGTACGACGTGCCGAGCCGCGAGGATGTCGCAAAGGTCGTCATCAGCGGTGAGGTCGTTCGCGACAAGGTCCACCCCACCATTGTGCCGCGTGATGTGGCTGCGGCTCCGCGCGAAAAGTCCGCGTAGGTCGACCAGTGAGGCGAGCCTCGCGTAGCGAGTGTCGCGTTGTGCCCCTGAATTATGTGTTCAGCGATTCAATTCGTGCAGCAGGTCGCTGTCCGAGCTGATCTCCGCGCCGTGCGGACTCATGGTGAAGTTGATGTGCAGGGACGTGAGATCGCGTAGGTCGACGTTGCGGTCGGCAACAGCGATCAGTTTCGTGTCGCCCCCGGCGATGGCGCTGACCGTTTGTTGCACCATGAGTGAGTCCACCCCGTTGGGGCCTTGAATGATGTGCTGGGGGAAGACCACGCCCCAGCGCGGCCAGCCGTACAGGTCTGTCGAATCCGCTGCCGCGGCGGCACCGGCCGTAACCGCGATGTTGACGCCTCGATCGGCGACAGCGCGGAGGGTCTCGCCGCTGTTGGTCGGGATCGTGTCGAAAATCAAGACAGTGCGGGCGATCTCGACAAGGTCCAGAACCGGGCTGATCAAGTTCGCCAGTGAGTGCTCGCCGGCGTCGGGGCTGACCAGGACGGCGGGCGCCCAGACCAGGAGCGGCACGTCCCGCTCGAGTGATGAGGTGCGCTGCAGGATCTTCCTCGCCTCGACCAGATGAGCAGTCATCGCGGCCGCGGCGATATCGGCTTTGCGTGACACGGTTGTGTGAAAAGTGTCCGGATCGGACACGTCGACGTGCCCGATGGTGCGCAACCAACCCGTCTTCACACACAGGGCGTCGACTTCGTCGGTCTCCGCGTTGACGATGGGAGCGATCGAGGTGGTGAAACGTGGAGTGTGGCCTTCGTTGTGGTGGGCGAGGTCCTCGCGTAGGAGCGCCAACATGTCCACGGTGGTCACCGGAGTTTCGGCGGAATCGATGATCGCCTCGGGCGTGATCTCGTGGATGCTCACGTTCTCGACGGCGAAGGGGTCGCGAGCGCCCTGGTCGGACAGGAGCCGTTCGCGCGCAAGAGCGATCAGGCCATCGCAGGTGAAATCATCGACTTGGTGAGCGGCGTAGCCGAACGCGACGCTGACATGAACATCGACGTCGAGCTTCGCGCTCGGTATCGCGCCGTGGTTGTTGATGTAGGTCTGGAGTTCGCGGAGCACGTCGATGCTGGATCGGATGACGGGTCCACCACCGAGGGCGACCCAGATATGACCGGGATCGTTGTAGGCCAGGAAAATGTCGTGTCCGGCGAAGTTGGGGTTGCCGAGGGCAAGTCGCATCACCTGACCGACGGCGACGTTCTCGAATTTGCCGCCAGCGAGCGCGCCGAAGTCGTCGATGGAGTACACCGCGACGACGAGCGAGCGGGACTCGGGGCTGGCGTCGGCGAGGGCTTGCAGCCGGGAGGTGGCTTCCTCGAAGGCGGTCATGCTCGGCCAACGGTTGATCTCGGTGAACATCTCGTCGAACGCCGAGGCGAGGCGGCGGTCATCGGAGGCGACGACCGGTACCAGCAGGCTCTGGGTGGCGAGGTTGGTGAATCGTTGAACGATCGTGCTGTTGCGCACCAGGAATGTCCCGGGCCACAGCCACTCGGACACGGTCACGCCACTCGTGCTCGGGTGCCCTGGCTCGGGATATAGGCGCATCGTCAACGTTTTGGGGCTCATGAGTGATCGACGATCCGCGGGTGGGGTGTTTTCGAATTGATCGACGGCGACGAAATCGTCGCTGACTCGACCATCGTGGTGGGTGACGACGGACAGGGCGCGGGTGGCGCCGAAGACGGTAATCGCCATTCGGGTGGTGGTGCGCAATGCTGCTCGCTCGGCGAGCTCGGGATCCAGGGAGCCGTCGGCGAGGCGACCGACCACCTCGGTCTGATGCTGCGCCCACAAGGCCATCGTCTTGATGGCCTCTCGGCGCCATAGCTCGAGGGACGCGAGCCACAGCAGCGCCCATGACACCAGGAACACTCCGAGTCCGACCAGAACACCTTGGGCGTCGCCTCCGTCTGGAACGAAGGCCTCGACCCAGGTGCCGGCGGCGGTGGTGACCCAGGCAATCAGGGCACTGACCAGAGCGACGATGATGCGGCGGCTGTCGACGGCGTCGCGGGCGAAGTCCCACACTGAGGTGTTGGCGTTCACCCAGCGGGTGATGGTGTTCAAGATCAGCCCGACATACATCGCGATCAGCGCTGCGGTGAGGAACGGCCACACCGGTGGAACCACCCCGACCGGTGGAACGAGTGGCTCGATGACGACGAAGGCGACCACGCCGATGAAGCCGATCGCGAAGTTCTTGGTGAGGCTGTGGAATCTGGCGTTCGGGTCGCGCTCGATGTTCCGGGTCGAATCCAACACCACGCGAATCACCAGGGCGGCCCCGAACAGGGCGAGTGCGAGAACACCTTGGATGAACGCGCCTGCCAGCAGGGCGCCGACGAGGACCGCGTTGAAGGTGATGGTGGTCGACTCCCACGGCTTCTGCGGATTAGTGGGGTTGTCGAGGATCTCGCGAATACGCGATGAGGATTGGGCGCGGAAGATCGCCTGCGGCGCGAAAACGCTAATCACCACGAGGAGCAGAGCTCCGGGGACGATCGCGTTGCTCAAGTCGACATTCCCGGGGACCGGCTCGATGCCGACGACAAGAACTACGGCGAGGGCGACGAGCGTGGAGGCCAGACCTACGGCGATATAGAGAACGCCGGTGAGGCCGGCGCGACGCTGCACCTGCTGCTCGGCCCAGCTACGCGGGCGGTGATGCGTGACCGGATGGAGCCACGAACCAAGCGTCAGCCACAGGGCGCGTAGCCCTATGTCGGGGAAGGAAGCCACGCCCCATGGTAGCGACCATGGAGGAGAAATCGACGATCCGACCGATACCCCCAGGAGGAGGGTGTCGTGAGCACTTATGGAATGTCTCGTGCGCGCCGGGCTGCGGTCGTGGCCTGCGTGTCGGTCGTGGCCGCCACTGGCGTGGTCGGCCTGCGACCGTTCGACGCCCCCGCACCCCGTGCTCTCGCGGACGTCGGCGCGGCGGCAGCCGGCTCGGCGAGCTCAGAGTCCGCCGACGCCATCGACCTCGCTGAAACTATCGATCTGGTCGATGTCACTCATGATTCGAGCGATGTCGCGCACACCACTGTTCCCGGTGCCGGGGCGTCGGCTATTGACTCCGCCCGCTTCGAGGATGTTCGAGACGCGGTGGTCGCCCGATCGGAACCGGTGGATCTTTCTTCGCTGTCCTATGCCGACGCTTACCGCACCCTCTGGCTGCGCATCGAGGACGGCACAGACTTGCTGGAGCGCCTTCGAGGCGAACTGTCCAACGCAACCGCGGCGTTCGAACTCGCTCGCGTCGAACTGACCACGGCTGCCCGGCATCAAGACCGCGCAGACGCCGAATCTGTTCGCTCCGGTCACGATCTCGATGACGCCGCCCGCGACCTCTACATGACCGGGTCCACCGGGGTCGATGCCGCCTTCCAGGCGCTGAGCGGAAGCCCGGAAGACGTCCTCGCCAGTATCGATTCGGTCCGCTACGTCACATCCGCGGGGGACTCCGAGACGCTGGACTTTGAGCGAGCTGCAGCCGAGGCAGCGCGCATGCAAGACGCGACCGCGGTGGCCCGTGCCTGGGTGGAAGCCAAGCGCGACGCCATGGAGTCCGTGCAGGAATCGGCGACCGTCCTCAGTCAGCAGGTCGCAGCAGACCGCGAATCATTGAACGCACTGATTGCCACCGCGTCCGCCGGCACCGAGGTCGGTCCCGATGGGTGCGCGACATCCGTGCCAGCGGGAACCGTGCCGGAGGGCGTCGACATCCAATACTTGTGCCGCACGGCGGTCAACGACGCCGCAACCCCGCAGGCGCAACTGGCGGTCCAGTGGGCGTTGATCCACCTGGGCGCGCCGTACGCGTGCGAAGGCGTCGGCCGCTTGAACGATTGGGTGTTCGACTGCTCGTCGTACGTCTCGCGCGCGTACGCCGAGGGTGCTGGCCTCGACACGGCTGGTGCCGATTGGGCGCCCACTACGCGCAACATGCTGCCGTGGGGTGGGGCTTCGCTGGACGGGCATTACGAGGTCATCGAACCGCAGGATCTGGCGCCCGGTGACCTGGTCCTGTACGACACGTGCACCGCGGAAGAGAAGGACGAAGGCGAGTGCAATTACCGCCATGTGGTCATGTACCTGGGGGAACAGGCCCCGGGCACGGGTCCGCTGATGGCGCACACCAATGCCTGCGGCGAGGTATCCCGCGTTGTTCCTTTCACCGGCACCGACGCGTCCAACTTCCTCGGCGCCCGGCGCGTGGTCGCCTCCAAGAAGGAACTCAAGGCCGCGGACCTATGGGAGGAGACCAACCCTGACGACACCGAGGCAGCTGAGACGGCGGGCGCCGTAGAGATAGCCCCGGGCAAGCCCGAGGACGCCGTGGCGTAGCCCACTTTCTCGGTCCGATACCTCCCCTGAGCATCCGTGTATCCGTGGGGGAAGTAGCTACCGAAGGAGGGGCTGTGCTTCAGTCACTGTCGCCTGCGAACGCGTCTGAGCGCGACTCCGATGGCGGCTTCTCCCTCGTCGAAATCATGGTGGCTCTCGCGATCTTCCTCGTCGCCTCCGGAGCGGTCCTCGGCCTGATCATGGTGTCGCTGTCGACCATCAGGTCGAACGCAGACAGGGTGTACGCCGCGTCGCTCGCCCGGGCCGAACTCGATGCCATCCGGCTCCTGCCCGCCGATCAGATTCCGATCGGCACTCAAGAAGCGCGTGAGGTGTCCACCGACGCCGGCGACTTCACGATCTCCGTGACCACAGGCTGGTCCGCACTTCCCGACGACGCTGTCACTCCCTGCCGAGCGGGCGAGGGATACATCCTCGGCGGCAAGGCCTACGTGAACGCTCGCGTGAGCGTCGCGGGAGGAGAGCTCGGCGGACCGCAGGTAGTCGACGCGGTGATCTACCCGAACGACGCCGGTAGCAACGCCGCCGACAACGAAGACGCGAAAACAGGCACCATGACCATCTCGGTGGCCGACATTGAGGGCAACGCGGTCGCTGGAGCGAGCGTGACAGGACGGCTCCTGGGCACACCACTCGACGACGGCACCGAGCAGGTGGCCCAAACCTTCACGGGAACAACGGATGGCGAAGGGTGTGTCTTCGCTCCTGAGCTCACGACCAGCGCCGATTGGAAGGTCACCGTGACGCCGCCGGGCAATTACGCCACGGAGAGCACCGAAGGCTTGGTTCAGGACAAGGTTGTCGATGCCCTGCTCAACACGCCGGTCAACTTCCTTGTGGCGAAGCCGAGCACGGTGACGTTCGCAGCTTCTGACACCACAAGCATCACGAGCCAGGTCATTGAGTTCAGTCGAGCCGATCAAGACTCCGCATCCGACAGTATTTTCGTCGCCCCGGGAGCGACGCAGACCGACCTGTGGCCGGGAACCTACACAGCCTGGCTACGCCCGTGTGAAGGATCGGCCGACGGAACGGTGGCGTCTGCTGTCGTCGGGCAAGGCGAGTCGGCGACCGTCACCATCGATGTCCCCAAAGTCCAGGTGTACGCCACCCCCGGTAGCTCGGTCACTGCGACCTACACATCTGCTGCCTGCGATACCGCCATAACGCCGATCGAATTCCCGGCCCCGGGCTCGGACACCTTCTCCACAGATCTCGTCGAGACGATCTCGGTGGAGGAAGAGGTCACGGATGTGGATGGGAACCCGGTGACAGAGACCACGACCACGGTCGCCAAATACGTCGTGCCCCGTGAGGCACAGTTCCTGACATCGGGGACGTGGACCTTCTCGGATGGGACCAACTCCTCCAAGGTCAGGATCGACGACACGCTCCCGGTATGCGCGGTGGTGCTGGGTGATTTCCCCGAGGACGAGGGGTCGGAAACGTCTTTCACGCCGGTCCTCACGACTGAGGAGGCGGAGGCGTTTCGAACCGAGATCGGCGTGACCGCCGATACCGAGTTGACCGCTCCCATCCTGCTGCCGAGTACGGGGGTGCCGGATCTATGTCCCGCATCGTCGTAGCCAAAGATTTCCGCCCTGAGGATCCCACCGACGGCAGAGACCGCGGATTCACGCTGGTGGAACTTCTCGTTTCCATAGGTATCTTCGCGCTTCTCATGGCCCTGGTCTCGGTGTTCATGGTGACCGGCCTATCCGCACTCCGGGATGCGTCGACGGCCAACTCGATCCAGGCGCAACAACAGAACGCAGTCATCGAGATGTCTCGACAGGTGCGCTACATCGACAACCCCGTACCCAAGGGCGTGGGACAGCCAGCGATCTTGTGGGCATCGCCCGATCGGATGGTCTTCTTCTCTTTGTCGGGATCCGGCGAGATCGATCGACTCGCGTACAAGGTCATGCTGTGCAACTCAGAGCTCGGCGTCGAATCGTTCGTGTGGGCGCCCACTCTCGACGCGGGCACGGCAAGCGCCGCCTCCACAGTCAACATTGACCCAGATCTGAGTGTCCCGACCTGTGATGACGCGGGCGCGACTCATTGGACCTACGACGCCGCCGGATCGACCGTGACGAAGCCCGTCCAGCGCCGCCTGCTGGTCGACAAGGACAACCTGTCTGACCCGCGCGTGGCCTTCCGCTTTTTCGAGGGTGTCAATGAAATCCAGAAGATCGACGTCGACACCAACTCCTGGCAGGAGACCGCCGGTGGGGAGTTGCTCGAATTGTCCGCCGAAGAAATGAGCCGGATCACGCGAGTGGAAGTGGTTCTCGCCGACCCCTCGCTCGGTGCCCCTCTTGAACAGTCCGTCTTGCTGGTGAATGAAAGGTGATGGCGATGATGTCGTGGAACGAGGCGCCAAACGACAGGGGCGCCGCACTCATCCTCACCCTGGGATGGTCGGCAGTGCTGTTGGCGCTGTCCGGTGTCGTGAGCTCGGCGGTCTTGCAGCAGGTGCGGCCGTCGGACAACGCTGAGTCGAGCTATCAAGCCTGGGCAGCGGCCGAGGCGGGCGTTGATGATGCTCGTGCGCGGTTGTCCGCGGATAGTGAGTACTGGAAGTCCCTCGCCGTCTTCAATGCGAATCCGGATGCGACGTCCACCGTCGCACAACGAAACCCGGCGCTGGTCACATGGGTCGATGTCCCAGGAAGCGAAGCGGGCGGACCCGAGTTCACCTACTACCTCGACGTGTCCGGGGCGGCTGAAGACGGGCGTATCCAGGTGACATCGTCCGGCCGCGCACGCGAAGGCGACGCGGTTGTTCGCACGGTGGATGTGCTCATCACCAAGCGATTGAGCACCGACTACGCGTATTTGTCGAATTCCGAATCGTTCCCCCACGACCTTCCCGGTGCCTATGGCCAGGCGGACTCCAATGACGGACGCAGCACGACGTCACCGGCGGTCGCTCGAGAACTGTGCTCGACCGGCGGAAACGGAGAGGAGCCCACCTACTGGTACCAGTGGAAGCCGTGGCCCGGAAACGACGCGGGTGGGCCGAGAACGGCGTCGGATATCGACGACCCAGACTCGATCATCTATGGAGGGTCACACCGGAACTCATACGCGTGCCTGCACTCCGTTGTGACGACGGACAACGGTAGCGGCAACGAGAAGGGAATCGCCTTTGATGGACCGGCACACACCAACGATGTCTGGTACGTCGATGAAGACGATGTCACGAATGACAGGATCGACGGTGTCTTCAATGGAGAGGTGACGTCCTCCTGCCCGGACAGTGTGTGTGATCCGGAAGCGCGGTGGATCGGATCGAACGCCTTCCCGCAGTCTGGCGAAGTTGGGGGAGGCGGCGACCCGGGCACGTTCATCGACAACGAGTTCGTGGCCGACGAGAACTTCAAAAACCGCCCCTGGAACCCAACGTATTCACCAATCCTGGAAATGCCGTCTGACCAGCAGCTGCGCGAGTTGCGCAGCATCGCCGCCAGCGGAGGATGCGTCTTCACCGGCCCCACACGTATCCGGATGACGACTGAAAGTGGCGCTGGGAAGGTGCACATCACCAGCCCCGACACGATCGACGTCAATAACTCCTTCTGCGCGGATCCGCAGACACCATTCATTCCGTCGAGTGACAGCGTGCACCCCACCGTGACCCTCGACTACGCGACCATGGTGGCGAACGGTTTCAACGGGACGTTCTACGTAGAACAGTCCACTGTGGAAGATCCCCCTACCTGCCGTGTCAAAGACGGGGCGCTGCAGTCCGAGTACAGCAACTATCCCTGGGTTATTCCCAGCGCTGAGCAGGGGAACGGTGACCTGGCGATCGTCGGTACGAGAGATTCCGTGAAGGGATTACCGGACCAATCGACGTTCTTCAAGACGCGAAACCTGAACATCCTCAACACGGCGGCATCCGCGTACGCGGACCTCGCGGCGCTTAAGGCGGCGCAGCCGTCGGCCAACTCTGGTGACGTGTACTACGTGGTCGCAGATGAAGACGACAAGACCGCGTACCCCACTCTCCTCGTGGCTGACGATTACCTCCTCTACCGGTACACGAACAAGAAGGGTGGCAGCTGGGACCTCGCGACTCTCGAAGACTTCGACGAATGGACGGACACGCCAGAAGAACAGTGCCGCAATGGCCACGTGTACCTCGAAGCACCAGCGGAGGACGGCGGGTACACCGGCCGCTACACCATCGCGGCTGATGGGGACATCGTCATCACCGACGACATCTACGAGAACTCCGCAAGCGTCCGGACCTACGCGTCCGTCGACCCGAACGGTGGGCCTGACTGGGGAGTGCCCGATGCCACATCGGACAACCAGCTCGGCCTCGTGCCCGATCGCTGGCTGTATGTCTACAAGCTCGACAGCAAGAAGGGCGGAAACCAAAACGGAATCAAGTCCACCCTGGAGAATCTACTTCTGAACGTTGCAGTCTTGGCCAAAGACAAATGTCTAGCCCTGCAGGACTACTCATCGACTCCGGCATTGGGAGACATCAAGGTGGTCGGAGCGCTTGCCCAGAACTCAAGATGTCGCTTGACGGACAGGAGTTCCGGATACAACGGGGTCTTCGCCATCGACTACGACGATCGCTATAAGCGCCTCGGGCCACCTCCGTTCATGCCGGTCTTGTCGCAGGAGCCGTGGCAAGCGAAGGTCTGGTCGGAAACGACCGTCCGGCGAGACTTCGAAGCCAAGGCGAACGTGCCCGCCTTGACGACGGCGAACGTGACGGCGACAGATGGCAGCACTCTCACCTGGTCTCCGGTTCCGGCGGGTGGTCAGTTGTTGTACGTGCGGATGTTGACCGGTGCGGGAAGCGTGACGGCAGACACGAGCGCCGGCACCGTCTCTTACACGCGACCAGGAGGATTCGACGAGGCAGTCATTGAGTTCGTGGTCGAAACAAGCGATGGCCTGACCGTCGGTCAGACGATCACCGACACCTCCACCAACACGTCCACGTGATGTTCGGAAACGGATCCGCCAGATCCTGAAATCTTCACGGACGCTCGAACTCCGGGGGCTCGACTTCGGATGTGCAGCGCCGCGCTGGGCTAGTCTGACGGGGCAGTACCGAGGAGAAATGAGTGTTGAGTCCCTTGCCGTTGTCCGACGAAGAGCTCTACAGCCGCTTCCAATCGAACGTGGCCATCTTGTCGTCCGGGATGAAGCGCGAGGCCGCGGCCGGAGATGTGGTCGGAGCGATTTCGCTTGCGTGGGGCGCAGACACGAGCGGCGTCGAGGCGGTTTTGTGGGAGCACAGCACCGTGTTGGCCCGCTATCCGACGCGGAAGTTCTTTCAACTGGGAGAGAATCTTGTCGGGCAGGTCCCATCCGTTCTTGCCGGCGCTGCGTCGTCTGACAGCGCCGGCGCAGTCATTGAGCGTGCACGCTCTGCGATCGTTGCTGCAGCGGACCCGTCGTTGCGCAATTCACTGTCGTCGGCATGGACCGATGTTGCGGACCTGGGCGCCTTGCCTGCTCCCTCGGACAAGGACCTCCTGGACAGCGTTCGACAGCGCACCGGAGGGCTGGAAATCGAAGCGTTCATCACCCATCGCCGCCAGGAGTCCGTCGAGTCGATGACCGCCGCACTGGGGGCCGAAGCATCGGGGGAAACCGCGACCGCCATTGAAATGGCGTACGCCTCGGACCTGTA
>WLWH01000621.1_pt1 | contig 28484 bp, 40 predicted proteins | sample 6712741 | NCBI WGS metagenome assembly WLWH01 (sample SAMN12718694, study PRJNA515312) | sponge metagenome | isolation source: marine sponge | host: Mycale hentscheli | place: New Zealand: South Island, Marlborough, Capsize Point | collected 2003-05-01
ATGATGCTGCTTTACATTTACTTGGTAAACAATATGATACTTGGAATCAGTCAATGAGCTACATAGGCACAGGTTTTACTGATATATTAGCTGGAGCAGGTTACTTAGCTAGTAAACTTGGAAAGTATGGACCTGGTTTAGGAGCTGTTTTAGCTAGTGAAGGTTTACAGCTAGCTGGAATGGAAGAACTAGATGTAATAGGTCAAGCATGGGCAAAGTACGACAACTTTTTTGCTGATAAATATGATGATTATTCTTCATGGAAAGAAGAAGTACAAAGCAAGTACGGTGAAGCCGTAAGTTTTCGCAAAAATAAATATGGTCAAGGTGGAGCTTTTTCTAACGCTTCAAATTTTGGTTCTTTTGTTGCTAATGAAGTAGGTAAACAAATACCTATATTAGCTACGTTAATGGCAACTGGTGGTCAAGGAGCTTGGGCTATTGGAGCTTATTCAGCTGGTCAACACTGGGCAGATGGTGATAGAGAAGAATTTATAACAGGTAAAGTTAAAAATGAATTTTTACAAGCTGTTCAATCTATAGGTTACGGTGCTTCTGAAGCTATATTTGAAAGATTTACTACAATTCCTATATTAAAAAGAGGACAGAATCTTATTAAAAACATGGGTAAAGAAAGTATGCTTTCATATAAAAATGCTATGAAGCAATATATAAAGCAAAATTCTTTACACTTAGCAACAGATCCTATACTAGAAGCTGGTGCTGAGTTTGGTACAACACTAACACAGAATTTTATTGATGGCAAACCTGTACTAGAAAATGCTGATCATGCCGCTTTTGTTGGTGGAATGTTTGGTCATGCAATGTCAATAACTCCTTTTATGGCTGGATTAGCAGCAAGACAGTTTACGGATTATAATACTTTTGAAGACTTTAGAGTTAAGGAAACTAATATAATTAATCAACAACGCACTTTAGATGATTTAGTTAAGAATAATAAAATATCTAAAGAGAATCAAGAGTTACAACAAGAGTCTATAGATAATCTACAAATTGAACAAGACACTTTTATAAAAAATAAATTTGGTGCGATTAGAAACACTACAGAAGAAAGTGCTTTTAATAATTTTTACGATGCAGTACTTCAGCAAGGTAAAATAAGTAAAGTAGCTAATGAAATTTTAGATTACAAAAACCCTGATGTAGAGTTTTTAGAAACTTTAAAAGGACAATTCGACCAACTGCAATTTAAAAAAGATTCGTGGAAGAATAATGAAAATTTTGCAAATAGATTCACATTACTTGAAACTAGTGACAAATCCAGATATGATAGAATAACTTCTGAAGCAAAGCAAGTGCTAGAAAAAGAAGGCAAAGGAGAAGTTAGAGACGATCAGGTTTCTAAACTTGCTGAACGCATGTACACTGGTGAATTAATAGATGAAGACTTTAATAATATATCTAAAGACAACGCTAAGAATAAGAGAAAGTATTTTAAATTTGATACTAATTCTGAAGCTATTACATATTTAGAAGATGTATATGCTACAAGTAAAGATAATATACGTGATAGTGATTTATCTGAAGACGAAAAGAAAACAAAAATACAAGATCTAGAAAGTAAATTTAGAGACGCTAGAAATGGTATTAATAATAAAGTAGCTGAAGGTAAAGCTAACGGTGTTAATATAACATTTGATAGTGATGGAGTAATAACGTTTGACCCTAGTAAAGTAGCAAGATCAGAAAGTTTAATATTTACCCCTTTTTTTTATGTATAATAAAAATACCTAGAAAAATAATTATTATGTAGACTGGCTAGGCAGACGGTATAGAGACTACATAACGAATGCTATACAAAGGAGAATATTATGGCTAATACTACATTTATCTCAAATGTTAGATCTAATGGTGGAGATAACGCAAGAGATACATACGCAGGTTCAGTTTGCTTACAGGCTCAATTTTATTTTGATCCTACTGCTGCTGCAGGAACTGATGTACAAGTATCATCAACTGATACAAGAGAAGTTGTTCTTCCATTAAATGCAGTTATCACAGGTATTACTTTTAATGGTGATGCAACTGGTGGAGCTACCCCGACTATTGATATGGGTTATACTGATTATGATGGTGGAACTAATTTTGTAGATGTTGATGGTTTATTAAATGAAGCAGATGCAGACGCAGGTGCTGTTGTAACTGTTTGGGGAGGAGACTCTACAGCAGGTGCAGCTCTTGGGGATGTTGATCTTCCAGCAACTGAAAGAATTAAAATTGTTGGTGGACAAGGTGCTTCAGCAGCAACAGGTGGAACAATTACTGGAATCATTCACTACTATGTGAAAGATGACGGTAGTATATCTAACTAATAATAAACTAGTGGCTCCTTCGGGAGCCACGAACTAGGAGATTTATGTTCAAAGGCGATATACAGGCTACAAGATCAACTGCTGCTGCAGGAGCAGCCGCAATTATTTCACAACCTATTAGACTTAAAGGAATTATTGTTTCTAGCGATGGTGTTGGAGCAGGAGTGTTAGAATTAACAACAACTTCAAATTCTGGAGATACTTTGTTTATAGCAGATGTGCCTTCTGGAGATTTAGTAAATTTTTCTTTTCCAGATGATGGAATTTTATTTCCTAAAGGAATTTTTTGTAAAACAAAAACAAATATTACAGCTTATACATTATTAACAGATAAATACTCTGGTCCTAATTTAACAGGGAGTAACGGATAATGGGTGGTTCAAGTTTTTCATCAGACCAGTCGGTCGCTCATGCAACAGCTACAGCTCAAATGGTTGCAACAGGTGGTAGAGTAAGACTAACTTCTATTCAAGGAAAAGGCGCTACAGATGCATCTATTATATTTAGATCAGGTGGAGCAACAGGAGATGTGATTGCAACATACTTATTTGATACTGAAGGATTAGATATGTATTTACCCGGTAATGGAATTTTATTTGAAGATGGTATTCATGCAACTATAGCTAATACTGCAGGTGTAACTATTACATTTACATAAGATGGATTTAGATTATTACGCAGATATAATCGAATTAAAGAAAGGTGGCATGCCACCTAGAAACAAAAAGAATTTTAGATCTACTAAAAGTGGAGCTGGAATGACTGCAGCAGGAGTTGCAGCTTATAGAAGAAAAAATCCAGGAAGTAAATTATCTACTGCAGTAACAGAAGATAATCCAGGAAAGAAAAGAGCAGCTAGAAGAAAATCATACTGTGCAAGAAGTGCAGGTCAAATGAAAAAATTTCCTAAAGCTGCAAAGGATCCTAATTCAAGATTAAGACAAGCAAGACGTAGATGGAAATGTTAAATGGCATATTTAAATGCGGACATTCCTCCTATATACTGTAAGGTAAGAAAGGAGTATTTATATGATCTTAAAAAACATCAAGGAGAGTCTGTCGACTGTTGTATCTTTAGTGTGGTCTCTATTACAGATCGTGCACTCTTATTTAATATTATGCTACCGAACGGTGCGTGTTTTTGGCGACTGCCTATATCAGCGTTTTTTCAAGAAAAATTCGATAGAGCCGAAGTGCCTGATATGCCAATCGACCAACTTCAATTGTGGAATTGTTTTAGTTATTATCCTAGTGTTCATTGCTTTAGTTTCCTAAGAGGTAAACGAGGTAAATATTATGGAAAAGATAAAAAAAATTATCCATTCGAATATTTATTTACAATTGATTGGGGTCATCCAGAAAGTAATATCTTGGATACAGAACATTCTGAAATTCCTGCTGAACATAAGTGCGCACATATATTGGCTCTTGATGACGGTAATTATGCAGCTCAGCCTAATAATCGTATTTTGTGGGATGCTCCTAACTACACTGTTGGTGATGGTGTTCCAGACTATTCGGTGCAAACTACAAAATGGAATGTTGAAAATAAAGATTGGCTTACAGAAGATAGTAACAAAATGTTTTATGAAATAGATAAAAATGATTGATAAATTTATATATAATTTTTTTGGCGCACTAGACAAAGCAACAGGATGGATTGATAATATATTCTTTAACAAAAAAAAGAAAAAGAAATAATTATGGAGTATCAAAGGATGAACTATTATTTTACAGGTGCTTTAATTGTAGCTTTTGTGTTAATAGCCTTTTTTTTACAACCTGGATATTTACCTAGATGAGTAACAAACCACTAGACATAGGAGAAGAAGCAAGGGTGCAGATGCCGATGAAGACGGTTGCTAGCCTGATAGTGCTCGTAGCAATGGGTGTACTTGGCTATACGGAACTGACTTCGAGATTAGTATCGTTAGAGACTTCACGTGAGCTTTTCGAAAATGATTTATTAAAAAAAAGTGAACAAGTGCCCGTGGACCAAGAGCAACATTTTTTACTCGAAGATCTTTATAAAAGTGTAGAGAAGATGGAGGAGACTCAAGAGATGAATATGACTAACAAAGTAAATATAGAATTTTTAAGAGAACAATTAAAAAAAGCATTAACTGATATTGAAGAGTTAAAAGATAAGGTAAGGCAAAATGGAAACGGTCATTAGCACAGTAGTTGCACTTTGTATGTTTGTAGCAGGAGAATTAAAGGAACACCGAATCCAACCTGCAATGAGTGACTGCCTCAAGGGAAAACGGGTTGCGGAACGTACAGCAAATGATAATATAAAATATATGTGTGGAAAAGTAGAAGCAGAGTTAGAAGAAAATATAGACGGATCAAAAGCAATTAAAAAAATTATTACAGCGAAATAAATTTTTTTGTGGATAAAAATAATATTATTACAGCTTTCGATATATTATCTAAAGAGGCAGCAAAAGAATCAGCTGATTATATAAGACCTTATATATCAAATACAATTATTACAGACGAAGGATGGTGGAATATAGGACCTAGTAAAATAAGTATAAATGGTTTGTGCATGGAGTTGGGAGTTTATAAAGGTGAGAGTATTAATTACTTTTCTAAAAATAACCCTAATCAAACTTGGTATGGTTTTGATAGTTTTGTAGGATTTCAAGAAGATTGGAAAGGAGGTTATTTTTCTAAGGGAGATTATTCTTTAAATGGAGATTTACCTAAAGTTAATAATAATGTTAAATTAATAAAAGGTTTTTTTAAAGATACACTTCCTAAATTTTTAAAAAAATCAAAAAAAAATATTTCTTTTTTACATGTAGATTGCGACACATATGAATCTACAATAGAAGCTTTAAATATTTTAAAACCAAGATTAGTGGCTGGTACTGTAATATTGTTTGATGAATACATGAACTATATAGGTTGGAAATATGGGGAATTTAAAGCATGGCAAAAATTTATTAAAAAAAATAATATAAAATATAAATATGAAATGTTTGGTCCAAGACAAGCATTAGTAAAAATTATATGAACCAAGTAAAAATAGTTGACAATATCTTAACAAAAAAATTAATTAGCCATATTAAGTATTTACTTAAAGATTTAGATTTTATACTTGCATATGATCAGGAAGGACTTGAAGTCTTTAAAGAAGATAATATGCTTCAAGGTTTAAGTAGAAATACTTTAGACAGAAGAAATATTCATGACTTTAATAAAATATTATATTCTAGATTAAATGATATTGGACTAGTAATAACAGAATTAGTTTGTAAAAGAGTTAACATTAAATATAAAAAAATAGATCGTTTTATGTGGAATTTTTATAAAAGTGGAGAAAAAGGAAAAAAACATTCTGATACTAAAAAAGAAAATTTTTACTCTATATTATACTCTATCAACACTTCAGATGGGTATCTTGAAATAGGAAATAAAAAGATATACGATATTGAGGATGAAGCTAAAGTTTTTAAAAGCACAGTACCTCATCAAGGATTTGGTCCGACAAAAGACAACTTTAGATTAAATTTAAATATAGTATTAGAAATATGAACTTATCTCGTAACTTTTCTTTACAAGAATTAATTAAATCAGACACTGCAATACGTAAGGGTATTAACAATAACCCTAACTCAGGTCAAATAGAAAAACTAAAAGCTCTTTGTGAAAATATTTTGCAACCAGTACGAGATCATTTTGGCAGAGTCAAGGTGACAAGCGGGTTTCGTTCAGAAGATTTGTGTCTTGCTATAGGATCGAGTCGGAACAGCCAACATGCCAAAGCTGAGGCGGCAGACTTCGAATGTATTGGAGTTGATAATGCTGAAGTTGCTGATTGGATTAAAAAGAACCTTGAGACAGATCAATTGATACTCGAATACTACACGCCTGGAGAACCAAACAGCGGATGGATTCACTGTAGTTGGATACCCGAAGGAAGACGTGAACAATTTTTACTTGCGCACAGAGTAGAAGGTAAAACTAAATATAAACCCATAATAGGAAAGGCAAAGGATTTAGTATAATGGCAATAGGAAGAGGACAAATATCTGCACAAATAGATGGTAAGTTAAGAGGTGCTAGAGGTGAAAAAAAGAAAAAACTACAAGTTAAAAAGAAACTTAATAGCAAAAAACCTAAGGTCTTCAAAGTTTAGTCAAAAAGTGATACAATCCAAGAAATTGTACAACCGTAAAAAGGATATTAATGGCAACTTCAGGGACTACGACATTTGATTTATCTATAGAAGAGATTATTCAAGAAGCTTATGAAAGATGTGGAATGGCTACAACTAGTGGTCATAGTCTACGATCAGCTAGAACAAGTCTTAACTTATTATTTGCAGAATGGGCAAATAGAGGAATACATCTTTGGAAAGTTGCTTTACATGAAAATGCTTTAGTTTCTGGACAAGCTGAGTATTCTGTAAGTGCAGGTGTAAGTGATGTATTAGAGGCCTTTGTGTCTACAACTGCAGCAGGTGCAAATACAGTTAACACACAAGATGTTGCTTTGACTAAAATAGATAGATCTGCTTATTCTGCTCTTCCAAATAAATTAGCCTTAGGTCAACCATCACAATATTATGTAGATAGACAAGACACTCCCAAAATATATTTATATCAAGCACCAAATTTAATTACTTATACAACTTTAAAATATTACGTCATAAAAAGAATTGAAGATGCTGGAGTTTATTCAAATGATGCTGATGTAGTATTTAGGTTTTTACCATGTATGGTTGCAGGATTAGCTTACTATCTAGCAATGAAAAACGCACCTACATTAGTTCAACAAAATAAATTAATTTACGAGGATCAACTAAAAAGAGCATTAGATGAAGATGGTCAAAGAGCTTCTACTTATATTACTCCTCAATCATTCTATCCTAATGGAGTTTAATTATGGCTAAATGGGCAACAGGTAAAAGATCACAAGCAATATCAGATAGATCTGGTATGGCATTTCCATATACTGAAATGGTAAAAGAATGGAATGGTTCTTTAGTTCATTATTCAGAATTTGAACCAAAGCATCCACAAATACGTAGAAGACATAATACAGCTGATGCAATTGCATTACAAAATACAAGACCAATGAGATTTCAACAACCAACTGATATATCAAATATTAATCCACAAGCACCTCAGGACGATACAATAGTAAGTTCAGGTGGTTCTATGGTTGGAATAGCCAATTTATCATTACCAGGTCAATTTGCTTTTCAAACACAATATGTAGAAGTAACAAGAGATGGAGTAACTTCAATTTTACATAGCATGATTCCACTAGACCCTTCTTTGCAAAATAGAAGAAGACAAGCAGATTTAATTTTAGGTAACGTAACAGTGAGTATTACATAATGGCTATAACACATGCAAATTTTTTAACACAAGTAAGAAACTATACAGAGGTCAGCTCAAATGTATTATCTGATTCAATTATTCAAGATTTTATTAAATCAGTTGAGTTAGATATTGCAGGTAAAGTTGATTATGATGATCTAAGAAAATACGCAACATCAAATTTTACTGCAGGAAATAGATACGTTATTTTACCTGGTGATGCTATAATAGTTAGATCTGTTCAAGTTATTGACAGTAGTAATAATAGAACTTTCTTAGAAAAAAGAGATACAAGTTTTATTTCTGAATTTGCTCCTAATGATTCAACTACAGGAACACCTAAGTATTACGCTAATTGGGAAGACAATGTTCAACAAGGTTCAGTGATTTTAGTTGCACCTACACCAGCAACTGCAGACACTGTTCAAGTAAATTACATCAAATCTCCACCAGAATTTACAAGCAGCACAAACACTTATTTATCTACAAATCAAGAATCAATGTTATTACATGGTGTTTTGACAGAAGCTTTTAGATTTTTAAAAGGTCCTATGGATATGTACAATCTTTATGAAAAGAAGTACAATGAGGAAGTACAGAATTTTGCCCTACAACAAATGGGTAGAAGAAGACGAGCGGAGTATGATGATGGTGTACCTAGAGTACAAATACCTTCACCTCCTCCAAACACAAATTAATAAGGAGAATAATTATGGCAATAACAACAAATGCAATCTGTGATTCTTTTAAAAAAGAATTACTTCAAGGAAAGCACGACTTTGATACATCCTCTGATACATATAAATTAGCGATGTATACAAGTTCTGCAACTTTAGGGAAATCAACAGAAAACTATACAACTTCAAATGAAGTAAGTTCATCAAACTATACAGCTGGTGGTGGAACGCTAGTCAATCAAGGTGTTAAAGTTTCATCTTCAGTAGCTATTACTGATTTTGCTGATCTTAGTTTTCAAAACGTAACTCTTACAGCAAGAGGTGCTTTAATTTACAACACAACTACTGACGGTGGTTCAAATACTACTGATGCAGTTGCTGTGTTAGATTTTGGAAGTGATAAAACTGCAACATCGGGAACTTTTACAATCCAGTTTCCTGCATTTACTACTTCTGCTGCGATTCTTAGAATTGCTTAATAAGGATATACAATGATATGGCTACTTGGGGACAACAGACTTGGGGTTTTCAAAACTGGGGTACACTCGGTGACACCTCTGTTACCCTAAGTAGTTCAAATCTTTCTGCTTCTTTTTCTATTGGTACATTAACCGCTGAAGGCGAACTTCAAGTAGGTTGGGGTGGAGATACGTGGGGAGAAAATGAATGGGGAGATCTTTCTGGATCTCAACCTACGATTACAGGTATTCAAGCAACTTTTACTATTGGATCGTTACAGGGAGTTACTGCTGATGCGAATGTAAATATTACAGGCATAACTTTAACTTCTACAAATGCAGGTGCTATAGGAGGTACCTCTGTACTTCAAAGTGTAACAGGATCTCTTGAATCGATGGCGGTGGGAACTGTTGCTACTCCTATAGGACAAGAAATTGACGTAACAGGACAACAGTTAAGTTCAAGCATAGGTGCTACCACAGTTGATGAATCTACACTTACTGGAATAGGTTGGGGTAGAAGAACTTGGGGTAACTTAGCATGGGGTGGAGCATTCTCTGCACAAGCGGTTGGTCAACAACTTACTTCTACAATTAATTTTCCAGCAACAGGTGCATTTACTGATGTAAATGTTTCGGTGACTAGCGCAGGACAATTAACAAGCACTTTTGCAAGTCCCTCTTTCTCAATTCAAATTGATCAAGATATATTTGTAATTGCTAGTGAAGATCAACTTGATGCACTTACAACAGTATCTACAGTAACTGGTGATGCTAATGTTTCGGTAACAGGTATTCAAGCTACAATGTCAGTAGGAAATGCTGTAGGAGGATTAAAAACTCCAGTAGACGTAACAGGTATTCAAGCTACCATGACATTAGGTTCTATATCATTAGAACAATCAACTAATGAACCTGTAACAGGGCAGCAATTAGCAATATCTTTAGGTACTGCTGAAGAAATACCAGGACAAAATCAAGGTGTATCTGGTTTACAATTATCATCTTCAGTAGGTTCAGTAACAGTAACAGGAGAGGCTAAAGTTATACCTACAGGCATACAATTGACAGCATCTGTTGGAAGCCCTATTATAACAGCATGGGCAGAAATAGATCCTGGTGTAACTAATACTTGGACTGGTGTTGATTTGGCAGCTTAAAAAGAGTAAAATATTTAATATTAGGAGATAAAAATTATGGCATCTAGTTACTCAACAGATTTAAAACTCGAACTAATGGTTACTGGTGAAAACGCTGGTACGTGGGGTGATAAAACAAACACAAATTTAAATTTAGTACAACAAGCAATTGCAGGTTATCAAGAAGTTTCAATAGCAGGAGGTGCTCAAACGACAGCTCTTGTAATGACAGATGCAACTATTTCAAATGCTAGAAATGCAGTTATAAAATTTACAGGTACAATTACAGGAAACCAAATAGTTACAATTCCTGATTCAATAGAAAAAGTTTACACTTTAATTAACGGAACTTCAGGAGCACACACTGTTCAATTCAAAACAGCTTCTGGAACTGGATTTACTTTTTCAGCAACAGAAAAAAATGCAGTATTAGTTTATGCTGATGGTACAAATGTTGTAGAGGTTTCAAATCAATTAGCTGGACTAGTTGTCGGTACAGATGTTCAGGCATACGATGCTCAATTAGCAGACATTGCAGGTTTAGCTGTAACTGACGGTAATTTTATTGTTGGTAATGGTTCAAACTTTGTTGCAGAGTCTGGAGCAACTGCAAGAGCTTCTCTTTCTTTAGATACAGGTAACGATGTTCAATTTGATTCGTTTGGAGTTGGGACTGCAGCTTCAGGTACTACAGGAGAAATAAGAGCTACAAATGATGTAACTGCTTTTTATTCTTCAGACGTTGCACTTAAAGAAAATATTACAAACATACCAGATCCAATAGAATCTTTAAAAAAATTAAATGGTGTTTTATTTGATTGGAAAAAAGAATACATTGATCAAAGAGGTGGTGAAGATGGTTATTTTGTTAGAAAAAAAGATGTGGGTGTTATTGCACAAGAGGTAGAAAAAGTTTTACCAGAGGCTGTTGCTGAAAGACCCGATGGTATTAAAGCTGTCAAATACGACAGATTAACTTGTTTACTTATTGAGGCAGTGAAAAAACTTTCAGCGCAAGTAGAAGTTTTAAGTAAGAAGGAGAGTTAAATTGCCTATCCCTAGTACTAATACAAAATTATCAGGTATTCAAACTGAGTTTGGTGGATCAAATCCAATTGAAATTAGCGAATATTATTCAAACGGACCACTAGTTCCTTCTGCTGCACCAGCACCTAATGGACCTATCCCAACAAGTGGACAGATATCTATTGGACAATTTAGGTGTGCAGAAAATTTAAGTTTTATACAAGCAACAGGTGGAACAGAAACAACTTGTGGAGATTTTAAAATTCATACATTTACAGGCGGAGGTACTTTTTGTGTTTCTGCTGTTGGTTCTCAACCAGCATGTAATGTAGTTGATTTTTTAGTAGTTGCTGGCGGTGGAAGCGGTGGCGGTAGATTTGGAGGCGGAGGAGGAGCCGGAGGATTTAGAGAATCACCTGGATCTAAAGGAGGTGGGTACTCGACTTCACCTAAAGCTGGCGGATCACAAATACCAGTATCTGCACAAGGTTATCCTGTTTCAGTAGGAGGAGGTGGAAGTAACTCAAGTTTTGGTCCAATCACATCTGCTGGCGGAGGCCCTGGCGGAGGTACTCCTCCATCTAGTAATAACCAACCAGGCAGTCCTGGTGGATCTGGCGGAGGAACTTATAGACAACCACCCTCAAACGCAGGAAGTGGAAATGACCCACCAACTAGTCCACCACAAGGAAATCCTGGAGGAGGACAACCTAACCCATGTAATTTTGGCGGAGGTGCTGGCGGAGGTGCTGGTGGTGGCGGAGGTAATGGTGCTTCTGCAAATGGCGGAGGTGGTGCTACTACTTCAGCGCCAGGATCTAGTACTTGTTTTTCTCAAGGCGGTGGATCATCTTATGCTCCTAGTAGAAACTCCGGTCCTGCAAATAGAGGACAAGGCGGTGGAGGTGGCAGAGGAGAACAAGGATCTAATTTTGGAGGTGGCTCAGGTATTGTAGTTATAAGATATAAATATCAACAAAGTTAAAAAATTATGGCACATTTTGCAAAAATATCAGAGGACAATGAAGTTATTCACGTAATGGTAGTGAATACTTCAGACACACAAAATGATGAAGGTGTAGAAACTGAATCTGTTGGACAAGCTTTTTGTCAAACACATTTTAGTTGGCCTGCTCATTTGTGGATTAAATGTTCATATAATACTTTTGAGGGAGTTCATCGTGACCCTGATACGTTAGAAACCTCAACAGATCAAACAAAAGCTTTTAGGGGAAATTTTCCAAAAATTGGAGATATTTGGGATTCAGAAAATAATATTTTTATATCACCAAAACCCTATCCATCTTGGGTAAAAAATGTTTCTAAAGCTAGGTGGGAAGCTCCTACTGAAGAACCTGCCTTAACTACAGAACAAGAAAATCAAAACAATGCTAAAACCCATCTATGGGTTTATAATTGGGATGAAACAAATCAAAATTGGAATTTAGTTGATAGTTTAGCTTAGTACTGTATAAATCTATTTAGAATGGATAAAAAAGTATTAAGCGAGAAAGCCTTATACTATGGTGATTTAAAAATGCCACAAGGCTTTGAGATAAATTCTTATAAATTATGTGAAGACATATTTAAACATATTTATTTTAAAGACAAATTTTCGTTTTCTAAAGAATGGGAAAAAATTAATAATTATATAAAAGAATTTTTTTACTTAAAGCATAAGATTCAGCTAATTAACAAAGAATCTAAAGGAAATATTTATTATCCTAATCAAACTTCACAACCTATTTATGATATAGACCCTGTTGATTTAAAAAACTCACCTGACTTTACGATGTTGTATGGAGTACATACTAAAGATTGTTATGTAAAAATTTTTTATGATGACAATAGAAGAAAAGGTAGAGACTGGACTATAGAATTAAAAAAAAATAAATATATTATTTTTCCTTCTACAAATAAATACATAATTATTAATTATCAAAAACAATTATTAAATTTTGTTCAAACAATTACTTTTGAGGGTGTGTAGTAAATGACATCAAAAATTAAAAAATTTAAAGAACCAGCTAAATTTTGGTGTTTTAAATCTGCGTTGCCAATAAAATTTTGTGATGATGTTATCAAATTAGGTTTATCTAAAACAGAAGAAATGGCAAAAACAGGGGGTGTTGGAAATAATAAAAAATTAACTAAAGATCAAATAAAATCTATAAAAAATATTAGAAATTGTAACGTTGCCTGGTTAAATGACAATTGGATATATAGACAAATACATCCATTCGTTAAAATAGCAAATCAAAACGCAGGCTGGAAATATAATTGGGATTTTTCTGAGACATGTCAATTTACAAAATATAAATTAAATCAATATTATGATTGGCATTGCGACAGCTGGCCTAAACCTTATGAAAAAAAAGGACCAGAACATGGCAAAATTAGAAAACTATCAATGACGTGTCAGTTAACAGATGGGTCAGAATATGAAGGAGGAGAATTAGAATTTGATTTTAGGAATTATGATCCTGCGCTAAGAGATGAATCAAAACATGTAATTCAAGCAAAAGAGATATTACCAAAAGGATCTATTATAATTTTTCCTTCAGACCTTTGGCACAGAGTAAAACCAGTGACCGCTGGCACAAGATATAGTCTTGTTGTTTGGCATTTAGGATGGCCTTTTATATAATGCTTATAAATCATTATTTTAATACAACCGTTTGGTCAGAACATAAACCAGATTTTCTTAAATCTTTAAATAAGGTTAGTGACAAATATATCAAAGAAGCAAAAAATAATAACAAAGCACATATAAAAAAGCACGGTGATTTTGGAACAAGTTATCATTCTACTAGTCTATTAAGAGATACTAAATTTTTAGATTTTAAAAAATATATTGGTGAAAAATCTTGGCAATTTTTAGATGCTCAAGGTTTTGATATGTCACCTTATCAAACTGTATTTTCAGAATTGTGGGTACAGGAATTTTCTAAAAACGGTGGTGGCCACCACAGTGCACACGTACATTGGAATCAACACGTATCGGGTTTTTATTTTTTAAAGTGTAGTGATAAAACTTCTTTTCCAGTATTTCACGAACCGAGAACAGGGGCTAGAGCTACAAAATTAAAAATGAAATCAGATCGAAAAAATGTATGGCCTGGTGATGAACTTATAAACTTTAGACCTACACCAGGAACTATAATGATATTTCCAGGTTACTTAGAACACGAATTTTCTGTAGACTATGGTATAGAACCTTTTAGATTTATTCATTGGAACATACAAGCATTACCAAAAGAAATGGTTAAAGATGCTTAATATACAAAAAGTTTTTCCTACTTTAATTGCAACGACAATTAATCCTAACCATAGTTTGATAGAAGAAAAATTAATAAAAGAATGTTTTAAAATAAAAAAAAACATTGTATCAGGCGGAGAGGATTGGGTGTCTAATAAAACTTATAATACATTAGGTAAACATAATATTTTTTTTGATAAAAAATTTAATCAACTTAATACATTTGTTTTAGATTCTGTAAATAATTTCTGTGATAATTTAAATATTAATAAAAAACATAAATCTGCAGAACCCGATTCTTGGTTTAACATTTATAATGAAGGAGATTATCAAGAATACCATCGCCATCCACAAAGTATAATTAGTGCTGTGTATTTTTTAAAATCAAACAAAGACAGCGCAAAAATATATTTTAAAAGTCCTGTAATAGATATGATGCCACCTATCTATAATAAATATACATTTGATACTTTTGAAAGAATACATTTTGAACCTGTACCAGGTTTGTTGTTAATTTTTAGAAGTTACCTTGAGCACTGTGTTGAAAAACAAAAATCAAAAGAAGAAAGAATAACACTGGCGTATAATTTTTAAAAATATGAAAACTATTAAAAATTTTTGTCAAAAAGATTTTTTTAATAATTTAGTTAAAAAAATAACTAAAGAAGATACTGCATTTTTTTTTAATAATTGTGTTGCTTATGAAAAAGAAAAACAAAATAATTTAACTTATTATTTTACTCACATAGTTTATGAAAAACAAATGCCTAATAGTCCACTGTATGAATTGTTTGTACCTATCTTAGATCAATTAAAAGTTAAAGCACTTATAAGAATTAAAATTAATTTATATACAAGAACAAAAAAAATACATTATCATAATTCTCATGTAGACAAACCTTTTAAACACAAAGGTTGTATTTTATCTTTAAATAATTGCAATGGGTTTACAATAATAAAAAATAAAAAAATACCTTCAATTGCAAATCAAGCATTATTGTTTGATCCAAGTGTTCCGCATAACAGTACAACATGTACTAACAAACCAGCAAGAATTAATATCAACTTTAACTACTTTTAATGTATAAAATAATAGATAATTTTTTAGAAAATGATGAGTATTTTTCTCTAAAGGAGAGACTGACTTCTTCTTATTTTCCTTGGTATTTTCAAGAAAAATCTGCCTCAATGAGGTCTAAAAGTAAAAATATATTTCATTTTAGCCACAACTTATATAAGGAACAAGATGGTGGTTCTATAACTTCAGAAGATTTTTATTTGGTAAAACCTTTAATTAAGAAACTTGAAGTTAAAAGTTTGATTAGAGTAATGGTAAATTTAAAGACCCTTGATTCTAGAGTTATAAAAGGAGAATATCATACAGATCAACCGTATGATTGTAAGGTGGGTTTATATTATATCAACACAACAAATGGTTACACAAGAATAGGTAAGGATAAAGTTGATTGCGTGCAAAACAGAATGGTGTTATTTAATAGCGATGTTGAACATTATGCTACAAATTGCACAGACCACAAACAAAGAATATCTATAAATATAAATTATTTTTAACATGTATAAACACACCTTTAATTATTATTTATTAGAAGAGTATGTGCCAATTACAAAGGATATTTTAAAAACAATTAAACAGGTTCCATTAGAAAAAGACAAACATAATCCTGAAATGAATTTAAATTCATTTTATGAAACAATAGATAACACAAAAGAAAAACAAAAATTTATAAAATATATTAATTTACAATTGCAATCTATATTTAAAAAACATAATTTAACTTTAAAAAATTGTTGGGTTCAAAAATATTTAAAAAATAGTTATCATTCTTTACATGTGCATAATACTGATGAAAGCTCATTTGTTTGGTTTATAGAAGGCGATAAAAAATCATCACCTACTGTATTCTATGATGTAGGTTTTCCTTACATAAATACAAATCAATCGATATCATTTAAATTTATTCCAGGAACCTTATTAATATTTCCTGGTTTTTTACCACACGAAGTTCGTCCTAATAAAAATAATAATAGATTAATAGTGAGTGGAAATGTCTTTTAAAGAATATAAATTACCTAAAGAAAATTTTATAGCAGGTTGGTTTATACCAGATAATATTTGTGATAATTTAATTTCTTATTTTAATACAAATAAAAAAAAAGCTAGCGCTGGAATTAATATAAGAAATAATAAAAACATTGTAGATAAAAAAATTAAAGAATCATTAGATTTATCTTTATATAATAATACAGATAAAGAAGTTATTGAATATATGCAATCTTTACAAAAATGTTTAAATATGTATATAAAAAAATATCCTGAAGTAGATCGCTATGATAGATTTAATGTAGAAAATTTAGGTATTCAACATTATCCTAAAAAAGGTGGTTATAAAATTTGGCATTTTGAAAGAGGAAGTAAAATAAGTGCAGAAAGAGTTTTAGTTTTTATGACATATCTTAATAATGTTAAAGATGGTGGAACTCATTTTAAGTATCAAAAAACATTAACCCCAGCTAAAAAGGGTTTAACTTTAATTTGGCCAACTGACTTTACACATACTCATAAAGGTCAGGTTACTAATAAAGAAAAAACTATAATTACAGGTTGGTTTAAATTTATATAATGTTTAAAAAAAATAAATATACAATCATTCGTAAAGCAATATCAAAAGATCTAGCAATTTTTATTGCTAATTATTTTAGCATACAAAAACAAGTTTATGATACCTGTTTAAAGGGAAGATATATTTCACCTTTTGAACAAATACTTGGATATTATGAAGGTAAGGATGAACAGATACCAAACACCTATTCTCAATATGCTAATATTGCTATGGAAACTTTAATGTTAAAATGTCAACCAGAAATGGAAAAAGTAACAGGGTTAAAATTATATCCTGCATATACTTATGCAAGGATTTATAAAAAAGGTGATATCTTAAAAAGACATAAAGATAGATTTAGTTGTGAAATATCTACGACTATGAATCTAGGTGGTGATCCTTGGCCAATATATTTAGAGCCATCTGGAGAAGTAGGTAAAAAAGGAATCAAAGTAGATTTAAAACCAGGAGATATGCTAGTCTATTCTGGTTGTGAATTAGAGCATTGGAGAAATAAGTTCAAAGGCAAAGAATGCGTACAAGTATTTCTTCATTATAATAATCGTAAAACAAAAGGCTCTAAGGAAAATATGTTTGACAAACGACCACACGTAGGTCTTCCTTCTTGGTTTAAAAAGTGAAATTTATAGATCAATTAGATGATGTAACACATGCTACCAAAAAACAAATAGATGAAGAACATTGGCATGTTGAAGGTCTTATTAAGACTAGAACTAACCAAAAATTAAAATTTGATTTAAGCCCTATTGTAAAATTTAAGGAACAAGATTTTGGTAAAATAGGTCACTTTAAATCTAAGTCTGATAAGATTGTATTTGATTTTAAGGATAGTTGGATATTAATTGACACACAAGAACTTCACGAACATATAGAAAAAACAAAGAAAAAAGACTTAAATTTAGATGAATTATTAAATGAGTTTTCTTGGAATATTATTATAAATAAATAGCGTCTATACTCAGCGTTTGTTTTGTTGTAAAATAGCGTTATGCCTTTAACAAAAGTACAGATAGCACCAGGATTCAATAAACAAGTAACCTCAACAGGCGCAGAAGGTAAATGGACCGATGGCGACTTTGTAAGATTTAGATATGGTTTACCTGAAAAAATCGGTGGGTGGCAAGAAATACTTAATAACACCTTAGTTGGTGCAGCAAGAGAACAGTTTGTATGGGCTGATCTTGATGGTAGAAGATACGCTGCGATTGGTACTAATAAACTATTAGTTGTTTATTATGAGGAGGCTTTTTACGACATTACTCCATTAGACACAGCCATAACTGGTTGTACTTTTAGCACTGTAAATACATCAACTTCAGTGACAGTAAACAAAGCAGCACATGCTTTAGAACCAGGAGACTTATTTATTTTTAGTTCAGTAACACCACCAACAGGTGCTGGATATGTTGGGTCAGATTTCACAACCAATACTTTTGAAGTAGTCACAGTGCCCACTAGTGATACCTTTACAATTACAATGGCTAGCGCAGCAGGGACAACGGTCAACGGAAGTGGCTCTGCAACAGTTACTCCCTATTTTAAACCAGGTGCATTAGGCTTTACGTATGGTTTTGGTTGGGGCACTGCATTGTGGGGAGGGGGACAACAAGTTTTTAGTACACTCAATGGTGCATTACTGGATGACACAGCAGGTACTGGAGGATCAGGCACTTCGATTACCTTAGCATCAACAACTGGATTTCCTTCAACAGGAACAATTAAAGTTGGAAATGAATTTATTTCTTACACAGGTATTTCTACAAACGATTTAACTGGAATTACTAGAGCAGTAGCAGGAACAAGATCTGCTCATTCATCTGGAGCGGGTGTTGAATATTATACTGGTTGGGGACAAGCATCCCTATCTCAATCACTTACTATTGATCCTGCGTCTTGGTCATTAGATAATTTTGGTCAAAAACTTATTGCAACTGTAAAAAATAAAAAAACTTTTGAATGGAACCCAATTAATGCAAATTCTAATGCACTAGACACAAGAGCAACTGTTGTATCGGGAGCTCCAACAGCTTCAGTAATGTCATTAGTTTCAGATAGAGATAGACACTTACTATTATTGGGAACTGAAACTACAATTGGAAGCGCAGGAACACAAGACAAAATGTTTATTAGATTTTCAGATCAAGAAAACATAAGTGATTATACACCAACTTCAGTAAACACTGCAGGTACTTTTAGATTAGATTCAGGAACTAAAATTGTTGGAGCTGTAAAAGGTAAAGATTATACCTTAGTTCTTACAGATAATTCTGCGTATGTAATACAGTTTGTTGGCCCACCTTTTACCTTTTCAATAAGGCAAGTAGGATCTAACTGTGGGGCCATAGGTCAACACTCGATGAAATATGTTAATGGTGCAATTTATTGGATGGGTGAATCTGGTGGATTTTTTGTTTATGATGGTACGGTCAAATCTCTTCCTTGTCTAGTAGAAGATTTTGTATTTACAAACAAAGGAGATAATTTAGGTGTAAACTATCAAAATGGCGAGTCTGTTTATGTTGGCTTAAATCATTTATATGAAGAGTTAACTTGGTTTTACCCTAAAAGTGGATCAAGTTTAGTTGATAGATGTGTAACTTATAATTACCAAGATCAAACTTGGACGACTGGTTCTCTTGCACGAACAACTTGGGTTGATGCAAATTTATATGGCGTGCCTTATGCAACAGAGTATAATTCTACAGGCGTGCCTACTTTCCCTACTATACAAGGTGCAACAAATATAAATGGATCAACTAAATATTATGCACATGAAACAGGAGTCAATGAAGTTAATGCTGCTGGAACTAAAACAATTATTCCTGCTTTTATAGAGTCTGGAGATTTTAGTTTAAATCCTGACGGAACAAATGCAGAATTTTTTATGAGTATGAGAAGGTTTGTTCCTGATTTTAAATTACTTCAAGGTAATGCTCAAGTAACTATTTTACTTAGAGATTACCCAACAGATACAGAAGTTTCTTCACCCCTAGGACCTTTTACAATTACTTCAAGTACTGATAAGGTGGATACAAGAGCTAGAGCAAGATTTGCTAGTTTAAAAATAGCAAATACGGGCACGGATGAAAATTGGAGATTTGGAACTTTTAGAGCTGATGTACAACTGGATGGAATGAGAGGATAATGAACGAAATATTTTTAAATGATTATAACAATGTAGCAATGGCTCAAGACCCTATAGGTATTGCAGGAATTCAAGCACAACCTGGTTTTGAAAATTACCAACCAAGTTTTTTAAATCAAGGTTTAGCGCCAGAAAAAACGAATTTACCAGATTTAAAACAGGTAGCAAAAACAATAGCACAAAATCAAATGAAAAATTACGTTACTGAAAAGTTAGGTTTAGAAGGTATTAAAGGAAATGTATTAAGTTCTGTTTTAGGTGCTAATCCTTATTTAACTGGTATAGCAACTATAGGATCAACCCTTACAGGAAATTCGTTAAACATTTCAAACTTGTTAGCTCAAAAGAGAGCTGAAAAAACGTACAATAGCCAAAATAGAGCAGAGATACAAGATATTCAAAAAAGATTAGATTCTACCACACCATCAAGCCAAGATAATAATAGAGGTGATGGAGCTCAAACTAAAACCACATCTACGCAAAAAACTCAAGAAAGACAAACATCCGGAACTGGTGGATTACATAGTGGATACTAATGGCTAGAGTAGATATAATTATTCCAGAACCTACACCTCAATATACAGAGGAAAACCAAAGACAGGTTGCTCAGTCTTTACGAACAATGCAAGATAAGTTAAACACTTCATACCAACAAGAATTTAAAAATGAACAAGATACATTTACCTGGTTTATATCATGACTATTAGATACAAAAGCGATACATACGATTTAACAACAACGAACATTACAACTATTTTGACTTGTCCCGCAGATGCAACAATACTTGTGAAGTCATTACAAGCTTCTCATCAAGATTCAAGTAATGTTGATGTCGATGCATATTTAAAAAAATCTGGAGGATCGGATGTTGAAATAAGTCATGCACAACTAAATAAAAGTTTTACTAATATGGTTAGTGAAACTTTAGCAATGGAAGCTTCTGATGAATTAAAAATACAAGCGGATACTGCAGATGAAATTACTGGTGTTGTAAGCTACGCTCTGATAGACAGATCACAGGAAAATGGCTAGAAAATTTAAAGATTTTGTTGAAAGAGACAAACCTAGGAAAAGACCTAGAAGACATTGTAAATCTCCTAATAAAAAAAAGAAATTGCAAAATAATAAAAAATACAATAGACAAGGACGTAGACAAAAATAATAGGAGTTTTAAATGAGTGATTTACCTAAAATCCCTGCAGTAGCAAAAGAAATTATCAAACATAAAAGAACTGGAAAAGTATATGATAGTAAAGCTGATTTTGATGCTGATGTTGCTGATCCCAGTACTGACACTACTGTGGATGATTTCAGGCAAGACCTTGAGATTAAAGTTACGAGAATTGGTGAAATGGGAGCTTTAACTAAAAAATAATGCAACCTCGTGGGGCCACTGAGCTACAACATGAAATGCTTGAAAAGCATGTTTCAAAAGATTTGTTAGATCAAGTTCAAATATGCACATCTATTCCTGGTAAAGTTCCAATAGACCCAAACAAATTAAACATCCTTTGGCAAAAAAACTCTTGGGATCAACCTAACCTTCAAAAATTTTTTACTAACAAAGAAAGACACTCCGAATATGATTGGTACGTATTCAATAGTCATTGGAATTACGAAAAGTTTAGATATGCTTTTGATATCCCTACGGAAAAATGTGTAGTTATTAAAAACGGTATTGATACCTTTCCTGTTAGGAAAATTTATAAAAGAGGGACTCCAATTAAATTAATACATCACTGCACTCCGTGGAGAGGTTTAAATGTACTGTTACGTGCAATGCAGGAGATCGATAACCCTCATATAAAATTAGATGTTTATAGTTCTTGTAAAGTCTACGGATCTGAGTTTTCAGATAACACTGAAAAAGATTTTGAAGGTTTGTATGAACAAGCTAGAAAATTACCCAACGTAAATTATATTGGTTACAAACCTCACGAGTATATAAAAGAAATGATGCCTAATTATGATATGTTTGTTTACCCATCTATATTTGAAGAAACATCTTGTGCGTCAGCTTTAGAAGCTCTAGCTTCTGGTGTACATGTAATTACTAATAACTTCGGAGCTTTATATGAAACTTGTGCAGAGTGGCCTGTATACATTAATTACTCAAAAAATTATGAACAGATGGCACAGGATACAGGAGCAGCTATTAATGTTGCAGCATCCTATTTACATGAAAATTTTATGCAAGAACACCTACAACAGCAGCAAGACTTTTATAAAAGATTTTATAACTGGGAAAAAAAGGGTATGGAATGGACAAACTTTTTGAAAGGAGCTTTAAATGAAAGAAACAATAAATGAAGACACTTACCAAACACTAAAAGAAGTTGAGGTAACAGCATACGAAAAAGCTACTCTTCCTATGTGGAAACCGGACACCGGACAAAAAGAAGAAAAGAAAACAACTAAGTCACCTTATAACATTATGATTTGTACACCTTGTCATAGTGATGTGACTATGCATTACACACAAGCTCTTTTGGAATTGCAACAACTATGTATTAAAAAAGGAATAAGAATTACCTTTACTTTATTAAAATCTTCTTTGGTTACTCAAGGAAGAAACTTATGTGTGTCAGCATTCTTAGAATCAAATTGCACTCATATGTTATTTGTAGACTCTGATATATATTTTAGAGCAGAATCTATTATTAAAATGTTAGATTTAGACAAAGAATTAATATCTATTCCTTATCCACTTAAAACTATGATGTGGGATAAGCTTTATAAAAAGTGGAATGATGGTGAAGTTAAAAACGCTGGAGATATACATAGATGGCTAAACACTTACCCGATGAAAGTAGCAGATGCTAATAACATAACTTTAGATAGTGGTGTTATGGAAGTTACTCATAGTCCTACAGGATGTATGTTGATCAAAAGATCAGTGTTTGACAAAATGATAGAAAAGTATCCAGATAAAAACATAGTTCAAAAGACAGTGATAAATGGTGAATATGTAGATAGACCTCATTTATGGAACTTTTTTGACTGTATACACGACCCTGAGACTAAGACTTATTTAGGTGAAGATTTTTCCTTTTGTAAGCTTTGGAAAGATATTGGGGGTAAATGTTATGTCTTTGTTAATGACCCAATCATCCATGTGGGTGAACATCAGTACGAAGGATGTTTTAGAGACGAGTTGAAACTAGCCAAGTAAAATGGTATTATTTGCTACTTAAGATCTTAAATTGGAGAATTAATAAATGTTACAACTTTTACCCTACGCAATGGCCGCTTACGGTGGCTATCAAGGATACAAAGGCGCAAAAGATTCAGGAGCATCAGGACTTGGAAGATTACTTGGTGGTGTTACTGGAGCTTACACAGGTTACACTTTAGGTTCTACAGGCTTAAGTATGTTTCCAGGATCAGCAGCAGCTAAACAATTTGTTGCAAGTCAACCAGCTTTCCTAGCTAATATGCCTGGAGCTTACAACCCGCAAAGTTCAGTAGCTTCAATGGTCGATCAAAGTGGACTTCCACCTAGTATGAGAAACCCAAATTTAAACGCAAAAAGACTAGTTGAAAATCAAAATCAAAGTAGAGGTCTTTTAGATATTTTAAGAAAAGGCGGACAAGCAGATGCTGACTTTTCTCCAGGAAGAGTTTCTTCAGCTTTAGCTGCAGCAACTTATTTAGGTGGTGCGTTTGATCCACAACCAACAGATATTTATACACCGGGTTACAACATGAGTTACTTAAATTTACGAGATCAAAGACCTGGATACACTTACATTGATCCAACTACAGGTGAAGAAAAAGCCTACGAAAAAGTATACGCACCTGAAGAAGCAGGTAAAGGTGATCCTACAATGGGTCCTTACTCAATGAATGTTCAAAGATTAAGAGTAGGTGGTATTGCACAAATTAAAAAATTTAATGAAGGTGGTGTGAACTATCTTCCATCAAAAGTTTCTCATGATGAAAACGATGCAAACAATTATGTAAGAGCATCGGGTTATGTAGAAGACGGAGCAGGCGTAGGAGACAAAGACGAGGATACAATGTTAGCTCAATTAGCAGACGGAGAGTTTGTAACAAGAGCAGATGGAGTATTAGGTGCTGGAATCATAGCTGGAGCTAATCCAAATAGCATGAAAGACATGCGAGAAAAAGGTGCCCAATATTTTTATGAACAACAAAAAAGATACAAACGTGTCTTTGATTTATTACAGGAAAATAATGGCATCAGTAAACAAAAAACAAATTAAACCTTTAGTAAGTATTTTACCTTTAGAGCCAAGGGACATAGAAAAATTTTGGCCTTTAGCTGAGTTTATGGTTTCAGAAGCTTTAGCATTCTCTGGCAAATATGCAGACTCTTCTTGGGTTATGAATGAATTAAAAAAAGATTTGATGCAGTGTTGGATTATGTTTGGTTCTGATGAATCTGAAGAGAATAAAGTATTTGGTATTTGTATTGGTAGAATTGGAATAATGCCAAATTACAATCAATATGAGATTGTAATATGCACAGGTAAGAGAAGAGAATTATGGGAAGACAATTTAATTAATTCAGTTACAGAATTTGCAAAAACAAATGAATGTAAAAGAATGAGTATTATGGCTAGACCTGGATGGGAAAAAATTTCTAAAAAATGGGGATGGCAAAAAAAACACGTACAATTAGAGAAATGGATATAATATGAGTTTTTTAGGAGGAGGAAGATCAAGTCAACCAGCAGCACCAACTTCACAAACACAATTTGTGAGAGAAGCACCAGGTATTGAAGAGCGTAAAATAGAACTAATGGATATTGCGAGACAAGTCGCACAAGAACCAATTAATTTACCTGATTATCAAGTAGCTGGTCTAGGTGGTTTAGAACAACAAGGTTTAGCAGCAGCAGGACAAACAGGTGTTGGTGCTCCAACTCTTCAAGCGGGTATAAATCAAGTTACAGGAGCTGCAGCTCCAATAGGTGCTGCACAAATATCACAATATTTAAATCCATATCAATCCTATGTTACAGGGGAAATTGCTAGACAGTCAGGTATTATGGGAAATCAATTAGCAGCACAAGCAGTAGATGCTGGTGCTTATGGTGGGGGACGTGAAGGTGTTCAACAAGCAGAGCTTCAAGGAAGAACTTTAGAAGCCATGGGTAGAGCGCAACAACAAGGTTTTAATACTGCTTTAAGTGCGGCTCAAAGACAACAACAAGTAGGTCTTGCTGCAGGACAGCAATTAGGTAATTTAGGTGTAGGTCAACAACAATTAGCTCAAGGAGATATAAATCAATTAATGGCTGCAGGTGGAGTTCAAAGACAATTAGCACAACAAACTCTTGATGCACAAAGACAATCTACATTACAACAACAATACGAACCTTACCAAAGAGCTGAGTTTTTATCTAACTTGTATGCTGCAGGACCTAAATCCTCTTCTCAAGTTACAATGGGTACACAACCATCTACTAGTCCATTAGCACAAGCTGTTGGTACTGGTATAGGAGCATTTACAGCGTTTCAAGGCGTGAAACCAACCGGACAGGCATAGGGGGTCAAATGTCACTTAACAAAGTTTTAAACAGACCTATGTTTAGGAAAGAGGCACTTAGAAGAGGTGTGCTTAAAACTATCAATGCAAACACAGGTATTATGGTTGGGCAACCGACCACCGGAGCACAAGTTCCTGCTTTAAGAAAACCACCTACATTTATGGAAAGAATGTCTGTAAGCACTCCAGCAAAATTTGCAAAATCAATTTTCAATATTCCTTTCGCAGGTGGTTACTATGGTGGAGAAAAAATTGCAGAAGGTTTAGGTATTAAAAATCCATTATTACAAATGCCTTTTGGTATGGCTGGGGGTTATGCAGCAAGTAAAGCATTGCCTGCTTTAGCAGCGGCACCTGCAGGCATTTCTGCAGCCCTAATGGCAGGTCCTGCATATCTAACTATTGCAGGCGCAAAAGAAAAAGAAAGAATTGCAAAAATGAGTCCAAAAGAAAGAGAAGCTCATAGACAAAAATCTATGAGATTTGGAACTGAGGGTTATTTAACTGATGAAATGTTTAATCAACAATTTAAACCAAAACCTATTGAAGAAAAAGTTGCAGAAGATAGAAAAATTATAAAAGGTAAACCTGGTTCTGGAAGACCAAGTTTTAATCAATCAAAAACATTAAAAGCTGAAGGCGATCCACTGCTACAGGACAACGTAGCTAATGCAGATGACATAGCAGATTTAGATGCGGTGCAAGAAAACTCTATAATGGGTTCATCTATTCCTCCAGGAGAAGAAGGAGGACCAGGATTTGTTAAACAAAGCGATGTAACTACAGCTACAACTAAAGATGATATAGATATGACTGCAGCTGAAAAAAAAGAAAAACAAAAGCAAAGCACAACTCAAGGAAATAATGAAATTAACACTGGTGGGTCTACTAATGATCCTATCTTTAATCAAAGAATAGAGCTTGCTAAAAAATATTTTGATGAGTTAGAAAAAGGTCAAAGTTCACAAGCTAAATTAGTATTTTTAGCTAACCTTGCTTCAGGATTACTAACTGGTACTACGAGAAATTCAGGTATTGGCGGAGCACTTGAAGTATTTGGTCAAGCAATAGGCCCTGCTGTAAATAATTATGCAACAATAAAATTAAAAGAAGGCGAGCTTAGAGCTAAGAGAAGAGAAGCAGGATTAAATGCTGCTTTTGATCATATGAAATTTTTAAATGATGCAGCTAAAGATGATGGAGAAGCTGTTGAGAGATCTAGAGGAGTAGTTCAAATTCGAGGAGCTGATGGTAAGTTAAGAAACTACAAAGCTTACACTCGTAAAGATGGTAGAATTGAAATGGCAACGTTTGATGAAAAAACACAACAAGAAGTATTTGTTCCTGTAATTCAAGGTGCTGATATAAAAGATACTTCAGGTAACGCAATTGGTAGGTTTGAAGATTTTATTCCACAAAAAATATATTCAAAAAGACTTCAAGAAATCGAAGACATACTTGGTAACAGATATGCAGCACTAGCTACAACTAGAGATGTGTTAAAAACATTAGCAAAAACAGATGCTGATAACGAACAAGTAAGAGCTGGAGCTTCATTAAGTATTGATACATTCTTTAGAAGAGCTACTGGAGTTGCAAAAGATATTTTAGGAGTTGATTTAGCCAGTGATGCTAAAGAAGCTGAATCTCAAGCAGAACAATTTTACCAAGATGAAATGGATAAAATTCAAGATGCTTTAGATAGTGGTGAAATAACAGAATCAGAAGCTAATGGTGAGAGAAAATTAATTGATAAAGAAAATTTAAAAAATAATATATTAAAAAAAATAAAAAAGAAAGGCGCTTTTTCAGGACTAAGTGGAGCAGACCAAGAAAAACTTGCGGTACAAGAAGTTACACTTGTATATGCTTTGGCTAATACTTTTAAAGATCAAGACCGTCTGACTCAAAGAGATATTAACGCTGCACAAAAAATTGTTAACATTTTCTCTCTTGCAAGATCTTCTCAAGACGTAAGGGATTCAATTAACGCAATTGGTAATCAACTAGAAGCGGATATTAATAGACAAGAAATAGCTTATACAAGAAGTGGTGGACTAGATACAAGTTTAAAAGATTTAAGAGCTCAACAAAACTTTGAACCTTTTGGTGAAGGTCAAACCATTACTCAAGGATTACAATCCGAATTTGACACAGAAGAAAAAATTAAAAACGAACTTGAAGGTATAGGTTTATAATGGCAAGTATTAAAGAAATACAAGAAGCTATAGACAATAACACTTTTGATCCAAGTAAATATAACTCTAAACAAAGGAGAGCTATTGATGCTGCAATTCAAAAAGGGTTAATAACCGGTCCTTCAATGTCACAATTACAAAATGAAAGAAATGTTGCAGCTAGAGACGTAGCAACTATGAATGCTGCTGTTAAAAATCCCATTGGTGTACAATTACAACAACAAGGTAGTTCGTTAGATGGTAGATCAGAAGCAGTTCTTGCTGGAGATCTTATAGGATCAATTACACCTTATGTTGCAATGAGAAAAAAAATTTTTAGTGCAGCTAAATCAAAAGTACCAGGAGATAAGTCAACTGGACTATTTGCTAGAACTAAAATGTTTAGTAATTTTTCAGATAAACTAACTGCAAGATTACCTGGAAGATTTAAATTACTTGGTGGTTTAACAAAATTACTTGCAAAAGTAGCAGATCCAACTGTCGGTAGAGTATTAGCTAGTCCACTTGGTAGAGCAGAAGTATATTCTGTTTTAGGTGGTACTGCAGGTGCAGGTGCAGGTTCAGTTACTTATGACATGTTAAATGAAACTGTTGGAGTTGCTGCAATGGATGCAATAGCTTCTGATATAGAGAACATGAAGCCACAAGAAGTAAATACAGATATGATGGCTAATGCAGCGGACTCTATGTTTACAGCTTTAGCATGGAACGCTGGTGCTGCAACACTAACACCAGTAATTACAAAAGGTTTAGGTA
>WLWH01000622.1_pt1 | contig 28465 bp, 26 predicted proteins | sample 6712741 | NCBI WGS metagenome assembly WLWH01 (sample SAMN12718694, study PRJNA515312) | sponge metagenome | isolation source: marine sponge | host: Mycale hentscheli | place: New Zealand: South Island, Marlborough, Capsize Point | collected 2003-05-01
AGTTAAATTTTTTCATCGGATTGCTGAACTTATTAAAAAAGCTAATAATAAAATAACTTATATGTGTGGGTGGGTAAGCCTACGAGGTGGAGCTTTAAATGCTCTTATGGACGCATACAATAGGACTGGCGAACGAGCAAGAGAAATCTTTAATGAACGAAAAATAAAGTTCGGCAAGAGAATGTTCTCTTGGGCTGATGTATTTGAAGGTAAAGCTGGATACTCAAGAAATTATGTAGATAGAAAATGCGGTTTAAGTGGATTTAGAACTAAATACTGGGACACCTGGGGCGGTCGTCATCATCAACATACTCTTAAAACATATTGGAACTTCCTCCAAGAAGGACGAGATTATAACCCAGAAAATAGGACTATGGCTCAACAAGATATTTGTAGGGCAAAATCTTGGATTATGTATAATTGGCTTATTACAAACTACTGGGGGCGTGGGCTTGGACAAGTTCCTCCAAAATTAACTACAGTTAATAATGCTATTAAATGGTGTGAATTTCATTATAATAAAGATTATCTTGACAAAGTATGGAAGGACAGTCTAATGTTCAAGGACGAGGAATTTATGGCTTGGTTTACAAACACTCACAGAGCCTGGGGTAATCAAACTTATACTCAATATTGTCAAAATTTACAAGATGGTTGGGATTTCGCTTGTTCATTCGGCGAAGGCAAGAAATATGACCTCACACAGATTATGGGAACAAAAGAACATACCAGAGCAGAAGTCTTGGCTCTTTGGCAAGAACAGGGAAATTGGGACGGTTTTGACCTTCGGGACAGAGATTAAGCAAAGATGGTCATAAAACCAGGCGAAAATGTCAAGACTATCCGTTGAAGTTTTATAAAAAAAGAAAATTGAATTGATTTTAATATTATATTATTTTTATTATACACAACTAAAATATATCTTGACTATGACTACCAAAATCCAGACCTACACCAAAATGATGAACGAAGGAAAGAATGGAAATGCTTGGAAACCTGACCATATCACCGCCTGTGGCTTTGTCAAAGGTAGAACTGTTCAGGAATGTGCTGAAGATATATTAACTGAACATAAATGTTGCGATGTCCCATATTGCGACTGTGATGAATATATTACTCCAACCTTTGGCTCTAATGTCAATATTGAATGTATGAAATGTAGTAAATTTACCTGTAGTGAATGCTGTGATAGGATTTGGAAAGGCGAATGGGACGGCGAAGAATTCTATAAACCAAAGATACTTCAGCCTGGCTTGACACATCAGGTTTGGAAATGTCCATTCTGTCGGGCGAGTTTTGATAGATTGCTATGGGATTAACAAAGAACAAAGATAAATATCTCTCCAAATAATAAAATTGAAAATAAAATTGATTAATATATTTTTTAATATTCATATAATATACGATGGCTACTAAACAGGTCTGGAAATACGAAGCGGCGGCTAATGATAGTCTTGGTCTTAAAGTAGCAAAAGACCCTGATATTGTTATGACAAAGCCAGAAATGGCGAAGTATTTAATTGATAGAATTTCTTGGGAAGACGGCGAAATCGTCTGCGAACCGTGTCGTGGGAATGGAGCTTTCTATGATAATCTACCTGATAATGTTGTTAAAATATATTATGAAATTAATGAGGGCAAAGACTATTTAGGAAAGGATAAAGTAATGTGTAATACCACAATATCTAATCCTCCCTTTGTTCCAAGAAAACTATTTTGGAATTTTATGGTTAGAGCTATGGAAACTACTACTGATAGAATTTATTGGTTAATAAATCTCTCCAGTATGAATGTTTTTACTCCAAAAAGATTAGAAGAAATGAAAAAGAAAGGTTGGTTTATTCAACATCAACATATTGTTGCAGATAAAAGATGGTATGGAAGATATGTAATGCTTGGTATTGGAAGGGAAGATTTGGGCATATTTTCTTGGTATGGAGGCAAGGCTTTTTAAAACAAAGATATAAAAAAGAGTTTAAAAGAATAATTATAATATTATATAAGTATAAATGGAAGAATTAAAAGAACAAGTCTTTAAATTTAGAAATCCCAAGGAAAACACTTGGACAAGCTATGCGAGAAATATTCGCCAATTGGCTGTAGGTATTACTGAAGAGGAATATAAAAATAATGATTTTTTATTAGATGTAAGTAAAGTTAATGATTGGATAAGTGAAAATTCAAGTAGTGATAGTAAGCGTCGTCTATATTACGCAGTTATTCTTTTGATGCTTCAACCAGACCGTTCAAAATCAGTTTCTATTCAACAATCTGGAGAGAAAAATATATATCTTGATTATCAAAAAGAATTAAAAAAATTTACTGAAGAATATTTAAATGAAAAAAGAGAACAAAAAAAATCTCAAAAACAAAGTGATAATTGGGTAGATTGGACTACTATTAAAAAAGGAATAAAATCTTATAGGAAATTTTTTATTAAAAATAAAACTGCAAACTGGAATACCAAAGAAGGTAGGCTATTCCTTCAAGATTGGCTCATATATTCATTATATACCCAGACTGAACCACGCAGACTTGATTATGCTGATATGAAAGTTATTGATAAAAAAAACTATAATAAATTAGATGCGAGTGAGAAAGAAGAACATAATTTTTTAGTATTAACTGGAAAAATTAAAAAACAATTTAGCTTTGGAAAAAAAGTTCAAAAAAATAAAAATATTGATGAAAATGGTATTCAACAATCAGTATATATGACAAGAGTACCAAAGGCTATTAATAGCGTTTTAAATATATATCTTAAATATAGTCCTGAAGAACAATTCAAAGAAAATTTTATTACCAGAACTTTGCTTTATATGAAAAATGGAAAACCTATGACAAAAGATGGATTAAGCAAAAATGTTATGAGAATTATGAAAGATAAATTTAATAAAAAAATCTCTCCAACTATGTTAAGAACAATATTCATTAGCAACCAACAAAAAGATGATGTTAAATTAAAATTAAAAATACATACCGCAAAGCAAATGGGTCATACTCCAGGAATTGCTGAACAATATTATGCTAAAAAATAAAAGAATAAGTAAGCGTAAATAACTTAAATATAATAATATAGTAATAATATAAATGGAAGGAAGTGTTTATATTATTAAATGTAAATGTAATGGTATTTATGTTGGGTCTACGGAGAGAAATTTAAGACGCAGACAGGGCGAACATCAAAGTGAATGTTTTAATCCTAAAAGAAAAAGTTATTATTCACCTGCTTACAAGCACTTTAGGAAGTGTGGTATGACAAGAGATGACCTCATTTGTCAGCCTATTATGGAAGCTCAACAAAACTTGAGATATGAAGAAGCAAAATGGATTAAATTATTAGGAAATTTAAATACTAATTGTAGTATTGAAGATTTAGAAAAAAAAGAAGCAAGAAGAAAAAGATGGCGAGATAAAGGTAAAGTTATTCATAAATGTGCTTGTGGAGGCACTTGGTCTTATACTCATAAACCCCGTCATTTAAAAACTAAAAAGCATCAGGAATGGCTTGAAGAAGAATATCAAAAAAAATTAAAATATCTACAAGGTAATATAGAAGATGCCGCCAAAGAAGAAAAAACCCAAATCAAGCACATCGTCCTCTCGTATGACAGCCAAAACAAAAAGTTCCTCAAAGAAGGGGAGTAAATCCAAGACCAGACCTGGAGATTTAGATTATACCACCAAACGAGGCGACAAAGACTTTCATCGGGGAGGCAAAGATGTTAAGAAAAAAAGACGCCCTTATATTCCAAGAAAAAAAGCCACAGCTGAACTCGGCGGCGAAAAAATTACCTTTAATAAAGGAGGCTTACATCGCTCACTTAAAGTCCCTATGTCTTATAAATTTAAGCGTAGTGAGCTCTCAAGAATTAATAAAATACCTGACGGAAGCTCATTCAAGTTCCAAGATAATACCATCAAAATGACACCTAAAATACATAAGCAACTCACTCTTGGTATGAACCTTATGAGAAGGAAAAAGAAAGAGTAAGCCTGGTTATTTCAAATACTTCAATTTAGTTATTCTTAAAAAACAATATAAAGGTTTTTTTATATTGTTTAATTATAATGAGATATTTAGACTGGTGCAGACAAAATGATATTATGGTTATGCCCATAAAACTCAAGATTTATCACAACGCTGAAGGCAAGTTGGTAAAGAAATTTCAAGATAGAGCCGATGTTAGATGGTTCAAAGATTTTAACGATGGACACGCTAAAATACAAAGACGATGGGCAAGATATGACGCTAATGGAGGCGGATTTACTCATTTCGCTGTTGATACAAGCAAGATTGCTATTATTGATGTTGATTGCGTTTTAGAAGAAAGTAATGAACATCAAGCTCAAATATTCAGGCTTATGTTAGAACACCCTTTTAAAATATCTAATACCAAGTCATATGGGAAACATATTATTATTGCGACAGACAACATACCTGATAATAGCCCTGATAGGTTTGGACTTGACAAAAGATTTGGAGTTCAAAATAATCAACCAGGCGTTGAAATCTTGGCGGGGCAGTGGCAGTGGGCTAAATTAGATGATGATATTCAAAATGTTGAGAAAGGAATTAAAATATGGAATGACTTGCCTGATGCTGTTAGACCTCTTGCTCCCGCAGCACCTGCCTTACCCGAACCCGAAACAAGCCCTCCTCCAGCACCTATTGCCGTTGCTACAGCAGTTGCAGTTGCCTGTGATGAACAACCAAGTCCTATTGACCTTCAAGCTGTTAGAGATAATCTTAATGCTGTCAGCGACACCAAGATAAGAAGCCCAACTACTTGCTCTGGAATTATTAAAGCATTAGCCTGTTCTAATAGTGAAGATGTTTATCAAATATTATTAGAAAGATTATCCAGACCTAATTGTAATTTCTCTAATGAAACTTGGGTTAGACAAAGATGGGACGCCGCTCCTATGGATAGTAATATCGCCAATTATAGAACTGCCTGGGAAACCAGTTGGTCGCAAAATAAAAAAAAATATAATTTTACCAGATTTTTAGAAGATGCGAATAAATTATTTCAAGATGAATTTTATAATAAATATAAAAAAAACTTCTTGGTCAATCTTAATTATAAATGTGAAAATCGCAGAGTTGCCTTTTTTGATGAAAAAAATTCTGTTTGGAAAGAAGGAAAAGGAATAGCTAAATCTCAAATTATTTTTATGATAAGGAAAGAATACGACAACCTACGCAGCAAGTTATTGTCAGGATATGCTCTACTTCCAAGTGATGACCCCTCTTCTGCTGAATATAAAGAGATGGTTCACGGAGCTATAAAACGCTTTCTTTGTTTGTTTTCATCTACTGGTGGTTGGACGAATGGAACAGCTAATCATATATTAAGTATGATACAACATACCCCTGAACTTCAAAAAAATATTCAATATAATCTTGAACCTATAACCCAACATTATTTTCAATTTAGAAATGGTGCTATGAATTTAAAAACTGGAATATTAGAAGCAAGAACAAGAGAAATGTATATTACCAAAGGTATGGTGCTTGATTATGATTATGTTAATAAACCTTATGTTGATGAAACTAAAAAATTAAATGAAGTTTTTGATAAGATTTTTGGATTTAATGAAGCTAAAAAAGAAAGCTGGTTGCATTGGCGTGGATATTGCTTGACTGGAAGTATTAGGGAACAAAAAGCTATGATTAAAATAGGAATAATAGCAAGTAATGGGAAATCTACAGATAGTAAATGCTTTAATAAATGCTTTAATATTTATTGTGATAAAGTTGGTAATGACGCATTTAATAGTGGTGGAGCATATAATAAATGTTTTTCCAAGTTCGCTGGAAGACCTATTAGATTATTTTTCTTGGAAGAATGGGGCAAAGATGAATTAAATACTGAACTTATTAAAGCTACAATTGAAAGTGAAACATTAACTGTTAAACCCTTATATCAAGAAGAGATTAATATGATTATCCAAGGGAAAATGGAAGCTCAAACCAATCATCACCCTAATTTTGGTAAAGATATTGATAAAGGCATATTAAGACGCTTTGGTATGGAAGATTATGGAAGTGAATTCGTTGATAAGGAAGAAGAAGAAAGATGTTGCGATGAAGAACATATATATCTCAAAGAAGATATTGAAGCATTATTTGATGATGTTAATTATAGATGTGCGTATTTTAATATGTTTTTACCTTATGCTATGAAATATTATAATGAAGGTGGATTGAAATGTTTTTATAGATGTAATCAGGTTTTCAAAAAGTTTGTTGGAGAGAATTATGATTATGAATGGGTAGAAGATTACTTTGAACAAACAGAAATAGAAGAAGACAGATTTATATACAGAGATAGAATGTTAGAAATATTCCAAGAAAAACACAAGAATATACAAATAAAAGAAATAAAAGCTGTGTTGGCTGCTCAAGGTATTAAATATGATACAAAATGTGAATTAGCAAAAAATCATCAAGATAATATCACAAACAGTCGCAAGAAGGGTTATTTTGTTAATGTTAAGTGTGTAGATTTCTATGAATAAGCTCTCCCTCCAATCCCCTCCAATCCCCTCTCTTTTGTGTTTGTGGAGAGGGAAACCATAATATCCTCTTGTGTTGTTGTATAAATAATAAATATCATCTTAACTGTTGGTAATAAAAAATAGCCCACCTAAATTAGAAAAAAAAAAATTTTTGTTTTGAGATAGAATAATTCTCTCCAGAGTAAAAAATAAAAAAAGGCGGAGAGGAGAGGGGCTAATTTTTAAGAGTGGGCGTAAGTAACATAAAACTAAAAGATACTTTTTTTACAAATAAGGACAAAATATATACAGAAAAATATATATTTTGAAGATTAAACAGAAGGAAGTGGATTAGGAATTTGCTCTTGAACAGCAATTTCAGCTTTATCAAGAAGACATTTAGAACCTTGGATAAGGCATAATATAGCGTGAAGAAGACCATTACTTTTATTTTTAAGCAAAGGCAAGACCTCACTAACAATAAAGAGAGTTCCTAAAATATAGGTAGTATATTCATATCCTACATCAACACCAGAAGATATTATAGTTTGAGATGAGTTTGACATTTAGAATATGGAGAGAAATTATTTTTTTTCTTTACCTTTCACTTTAATATCTTTACCAAAAATATCTTGAGGAGTAGGCATCTTTTCAGGTTTCATTTTAGCGACATCAAGTAAATTCCTTGGTTCACGCTGTTTCTTCATTTTGAGATTGGCTTTTTGAAATACTTTTGAAAAATGAGGCATTATAAAGTATATAAATATTTTTTTTATATTTAGATAATATAAATGAGTTTAATAGTTCTTAACAGTAAAGGTGATGACCCTGAAGATTTCAGTAATTTTATGACTGAACAAATAAAATTCCCCGCTGATGCAGAGGTATGTTTAGTGAGTTCTAATATTAATCGCAGAATGATGATAGATTTAGAAGCACATATTGCCGCTGGTAGTAATTCATTAGGCTTTCAGTTAGGGTCTGGAACACTTCTTGCCGACAGCACTCGTAATCTTGATTTATATACCCCTCACGCTCCTAATGAAATTAATATAGAAAGTAAAGGTAAAAATTTCCCTATTAAAGTAGTAGCCACATCAGTTGGTGATGAAATTAATGCCCATATGAATAACCCAGAAAAAATACTTTGCTCTAATACTTGTCGTGGCTGGGCTTCCGCAGCAGCTGGTGCGGCTCCTTTCACATTTTGGAATACTCCTCAAGTATGTGAGGCAGATACAGAAGGTGATGTTGGAAATTGGATTACTCAAGTAGGTGCTAATAGAATTAATCAAGGTGGTATTAATAGCACTTCAGCGTCGGGAGGAACTGTTGAGCCCGAAGGAGGAGCATATGTAGATTGGAAGAAATTAAAAGGAAATAATGGAAATGGTAGTTTTGTAGATTTATCTCCCCTTTGGAATACTCATAATGGAGCAAGATTAGGAACATTTAATCCTAATGGAAGTGGTATTAATATTGAACACGGAGGTTGGAATTGGCGATTTAGAACAGATAATACAGCACCTGATGAAATAGGTGCTTTGCGTGGAGGTATTTTTGATAATACAACCTTTACGCAAAGTGATTTCTTTAATAAGGACAGCAATATTAATAAATTAGTTGGAGGAACAGCCTATACAGTTTGGTGGGAATTAACAAGAATAGCAGCTGATGGTTCAGCAACCTGTACTTTCTATGCTCGTAAGCCAGGAAATAAAACAAAAGAAGGAGTAAATAATGAATTAGATAGTATGACTGTGAGATGGGCTCAAGTAGCTCTTCCAGCCGCACCTGCTTCACATATTAGTTTAGGTATTCGCCCTGTAATTGACGCTACAGGAGCAGCACCTGTATATTGTTTAGAGGCGTATATGGGAGTGACAGCATTAGCAGCAAATACTTGGACAACTCCCCCTGCTGCTTGTACTGCGGGAGGAACAGCAGGAAAAATTATAATAAGCGACCCATTAGATACAGCCACTTGGTCGCCAACAATAGGTGGTGCTGATAGATTAAACTTTGATTTATATAGACATCTTCCTATTCGTATGGGGGTGTCAAGTTCTTATACAGAGCCAAGAGTTTTATGTAATGCTATTCATCACGCCCAAGCTGCTTCAACTGCTATGTCCGTGACAGACCAAGGTAATTTTAGTCCGTATACATTTTTATTAAATAACCTTTCACCTATTCAAAATGCTTTACCTGAAAATCTTGGAGGTTCTTGGGACGCTCCCTGCCGTCAAATGTTAAGAAAGGCAACATTAGCAAAGGTATTAGGATATATAGGTCATTTTGGTAAAGTAGCAGCAACAGCTATGCTTCCAGCAGCAGCAGGATTACCCGCAGATATAGGATTAAATTTAACATTACCAGAAAACTTGAATTTAGTGGTTACTTTACCTGATTTACCTATAACAGGATATTATGGTAATTCATCAGGAGATGACGCAGCAGGAACATTAAATTTAAATAGTGGTGGTAATAGTGCTGCTATATTAGGTGTAATTCCTATAGGTGAAAGACCTTATAAGACCCCAGCGGGTGGCGATAGAGTAAATAATCATAGAGGTCAATTCTTTGCTTGTCCTATGGAGAATTGGGTTTGCTTGAACAATCCCGCACCATTTTCCACCTCATCTTTGCGTGTCCGTATAACAGACGCTCTTGGAAATAAACCAAATGTATTAGACAGCACGAGCACTATTACAATTAAAATAAAAAGAAGAAGCACTCTTAATGATTTTAGACAAGGAGGCGACCCAACAGTATTTTCAAGAAAATAAAGTTTTTATACAAAAATAAAATATAAATATTAATATATAATGAGCCAGAATAGATTGCCTGAAGTTAAAGACCCTCTTGCTGATTTAGCTATAAAACCTATGGAGGAAATAGAGGAAGAACATCAAGAAGTGGAGCAAATAGAAGAAGAACCTCCAGTAGAACCCGCAGATGTCTTTGGTTCTAAAAAATTTGAAAAAAAAAATAAAAAAGTAGAATTAGAAGTAAAAGATGAAATGAAAGATAATTTACCAAATTCTCTCCAGACAATAGAAGAAGAACCTAAAACGGGGAGAGGAAAAGATAAAATAAAAAGAAAAAGAAAAAAGATGACAGCATCTCAATTAGAAGCTTTAAAAAGGGGACGAGAAAAAAGTTTAGCAATAAGAAAAGCAAAAGCTGCAGAAAAAAAAAATAAAAAAAAACCATCTCCCACCAGAATGCCTCCACCTCAAGCAAACGCAAAATTATCATATGATGATTTCAGTAATTATATGGATATGTATGAAGAAAAAAGAAAGAAAAAACATTCAACGAGTAAAGAACCACACCCTAACCGAGTAATTAATCCCAGACATAGACCTATAGCTCCACCCAGTCAGCCCAGACAACCACCAAAAAGGGTCGCAAAATGGACTGGAAATATAGGGAGTTTTGCCCAACATAAGACTGGAGGAGGACGATGGAATTATGGAATATAACGGATATATGTCATTTTTAAAATTGAAGTTACTTTCTTGATTAGTAGAACCCACCAATTAAGAAAGAAATGCCGAAATTCACGATTATCAAAATGAACAACGGAGAATTCCCACCCGATGAAGAAAATATTACAGTAGAACATAAACCAAAATGGTTTGATTTATTTGAGCATATTCTTGCTTGTAATAATGGAGAAAGAAAGAAAGATGACAGATATTGGACTTATATTCACCAAACTATTATGGACGAGATAAAAAGAAAGTAATTATTTAAATCTACATATAAACTTACCTGTTTCAGGACATACTTCTGGTAATTGTTTTACAGATACTTCTTTGACATTTTTTGTCCTATCACTTTTATTTTTTCTATTTGATTTTTTGACAACTATTTTAGGCAAGTTATTTTTAAGTTTAAAATAATAATCAAAAAAACCATCTTGATTACTCATAGTTGTCATTTTATAAAATACATTTTTATTATACGACAAGGTAGAAGAAACTTCATAATCATAGGCAATATTATCTTTGCCCACAGCGTGTCTTTTCTTATCCTTATAATAATAAAATCTTGTCCAATTTTTTTGATTTTGATGTTTATGATTATATTTCTGTATTACGGAAGTGGGACAATAAACTTTGAAGTCAGTCAAAACATTATTTTCATACTCATTCATTTTAATTTATGGAGAGAAAATAAATAAAAAATTATCTTATTATTATATAAATGGCGAATAATGATTTAACAATATTACCAGTTGTCGCACAAGATAATGAAGATGAAAGTGGAAAGCAAGAAATACACCCCAATATTCCAAATGTATATAGAGGTCAGCTCGTAGCGTTAGTTGCAGGAGTTCGTATGGGAAAGGGGACGCTCTGGAATAATTTTCTCCATAACCCGAATTTTTATGAAGGTATGTTTTCAAGTGTAAATGTAATTAGTCCAACAATATGGAATGATGCGACTTCAAGATTTACAGCCAAGAAATTTAAAGATACTTGTCACGATAAATATGATGATAAAATAATAGATGATTTAATTACCAATCAACAAGCAAAAAAAGCATTAGATGGAGCAGATACAAGTTATGCTTTGATAGTAGATGATTGTTATGGAGAATTTAATCGGCACGGGAGAAATGGAGGTAGTGTTTTAAGACTTGCCTCACGATTTCGTCATTACTGTAATAAAGGAGATGCTTGTATGTATTTATATTCCACGCAGAAATATTTAGATTTAGTTCCAATTATTAGGGCGAATGCTACAGGATTTTTAGTGAGTGGAATGATAAAAAATAGGAAAGAATTAGATGCCCTAAAATATGATTTAGATGACACTTTTGGTGGTCAGTTTGAGGAGATAATGGCTCACGCTCAAGGTGATATGTATAGTTGGATATATTTTAGACTTGATAGTACTCCTCCAGAAGCATATTTAAATTTTCATACTCAAGTTTATTAAAATTTTTTTTATATTACAAGAATATAAATGAGTATAACAGGTTTTGAGAGTGCTATTTCCAATAATGTCAAATCGTATGGCGATAATTTAGCATTATTGAGAGATAATCAACTTATGGCGAGGAATAATGCTTTATCATCATTACAAGGAGAATTTGAGAAATATGGAGAGATTGCTAAAATAGGCTTGGAACTTCCAGTAGCTATAGAAGGTGTAAAAGGAGTAGCAGGAAGAGCAAAAGATTTATATAAATTTATAGCAAGAGGAGGTGTTCAAGATGCTGTAGGAGCTGCAAAACAGTCAGTAGAAGGAGCAGTAGGAGATATTAGAGATACTATGGCTGGTCGCCTGGATAATTTAAGGGTGTCAAGTAGTTTTGGAGGAGGAGAAAGTAAAGTAGATTTTAATCCTATGTTGAGAGAGAGAGTTGATATGAGTAGAGAATTTACTCGTCCTGGTATTGAAATGACAGAAACAGATGACCCTAATTATTTTGAAACAAGAGCAGGAGGAAATAGTTTTGCCTATGGAGATAGTGTTGGAGAGGAAAGTAAAGTAGCGAGTGGTTTAGATGAATATGGTTTACCAAGAAGAACAGGAGGAAATCCTTTATTTGATAGAGGTGAAGAGCCCAGATTTTCAACATCAAGAGGTTTAGATGCTTCTTGGGAAAATGGAAGAGTAGAGCCATCAGTAGCCAGTATGGGAAAACAACCAAGAGGAGTTGCTAATCCAGAGAGCCAATTAGAGCAATATAGCCGTCCTGAAGCAAGTCCTGAAGGAAGAGATTTAGAAATGAGGAGCTATTCAGCTAAAGCAGAAGGTGAAATTAGACCTGGAAGTGCTATAGAAAGAACAACCGAAAATACCTTTGGTGGAGATATAGCAGAGGATACATCAGCAGCTGCAGCACAATCAGCAGTAGAAGAAGGTAGTAATGCTGTAGGAGATGCTTTGGAAGCAGGAGCAGCAGCAGCGGGTGAAGCAGCGGCAGGAGCAGCAGAAGAAGGAGTAGGAGCAGGTCTTTTAGCATCAGGTATATTTGCCCCTCTTGGAGCATTATTAGAAGGTGTTGGAGCGGTGACAGAATTAGGAGCGGTAGGCACAGGAGTTTATGGTGCTGTTCAAAGTATAACAGATGCTGATAAAGAAGAAGCATTAAGAAATACTCCACTACCAGCTATAAGACAACCAACATTAGATTTAGGAGGAAGAGTAGCAGCTCCAATACTTGCTTAAACTAATATTTATTTTAAAAATTAAACTAAATATTTTTTATATTAGTATATTATAAATGTCAGTTCCAACTTTGTCCAAATCAATCCTTACGGATAGAAATTCTGTCTACACAGAACAAGATATTATAGAAATCTTTGTAAGTCCTGAAGAAGTCCCTTTACTTAACGCCAGTCAAGGTTCTTATCTTAAGTTCTTGCTTAAAGTAAAAGCTGATGCCGCCGTCACCAATTGTATCGCACAGCCTGACCCTATGAGCGGCGGTTCTGCAGTAATACAGACTATTTCCATATATGATGGAGCAAACTCCCAACTTTTAGAACAGCTTGAAGATTTTAATACTTGGACTGCTATGTATTACCATTATTCCAAGACACAAGGTTTAGAAAATATGAGAACTCTTATGGAAGGTGTCAGTCCAGTTGAAGGTCGTTCTTTGAAAAGTCAATATTTTAATTTTGACCCAGTAGATGGAACTACCTATAAAAATGTTGAATGTGTTGTTCCTCTTTATATGAGTGGTCTTCTTGGTCAGGGACAGAAATTACTACCAGTTATAGCCCTCAACGGAATTCGCATTCGCATTCAACTCGCAAAGAAAGAGAAAGCTTTACGAGCATTAACTCAAGTAGGATATTCCAAAGAAGGAGCAAGATATGTTGGTATTCGCCAAATTAATGCTTTACCAGTTGCTGGAGCATTAGTTCCTCAAGCCTTTGCTTATCAGGGTGCTGCTTTGGCGGGTGGTGCTGCTAATCCTGGTGTCTTTTCTGTCAATACGGCAGGTGTTGATGCTGCTCCTGCCGCTGCAACTAATAATATTCAAGCTTTAGCTGATTTTAGTAATATTGCTTATATGGTAGGACAAGATTTATATATTGAACAGACTGCCCCTGACCCTCCTCTCTTTGCTGGTACTATTACTGGTGTGGCTTCTGTAGCTGGTCGTCCTACATATACGGTTGCTGGTGGTGCTGCGAATGTTGGAGCAGCAGGTATTGCGAATGGAGCAAAAATATATGTTGACGGTAATTCTCTCAAAGCTTCATTTGAAATGAGAAATGTTGAATTTGTTTGCTCTGTTGTTCAGGCAAGTGGAGAAACTATGAATGGACTTATGCGACAGGTAAGCTCTGGTGGAGGTATTAGATTAGATTATCCTTCTTATAATCTTTACCGTCAAAATCTCCAAGCAGGTATTCCCCGTAGTGAGCTATTAGTTCCCTGCACAGAACGCCGAGCTTGTTCCATAGTATCGCAACCTATGAGGTCTGTTGATAAAATATTTGAAGATACACTCCGCCCTGTAGGAGATGAATGTCTTTCTTATATTTGGAATATTGCTAATCGTCTAACACCTAATCGTAGAGTAAGCACTCGTCTTGTAGCTACGAAAGATGAGGAAGCAGTCCAGAGATTATCTTGGGACGCTATTCATCTTCACGAAACAGAAAAAGCAATAAGTAGATTAGATATAGTTCCTCGCAATCTATGTGAAAATGCCCGTTGCTTTGTCATTCCTCGCCAACTTGCGAAAGACGGTCATTCTTTTAATGCTAATGAAAATGAAATAAGATTAAATGTTGAATATGGTTCTGCAGCCGATGAGAATGTTATTAATAAACTTGTAGGAACTTGGTTATATCATATTAGAACCTGTGTGATTACTCCAAATTCAGTTGCTGTTGAATTTTAAATAAAGATAATTTTATATATTTTTCTCTCCAGATAATAAAATGGAAACTCAAAAAATATATGAAATAAAATATTATATCAAAAAATATAAGATAATACCAGATATGTTTGATATAAAAATAATAAAATCGTGGGAAATGGAACACGATACTTCTCTTGACCCAACAAATTTCGCATATTTTTTATATGATAGATTTGAGAACCACAAAGAATTATTAAAATCTAAAGGTAATGTAAATGAAATCGTTATATCAGGGCGATTGTCTGGAAAAAATGAAAGACTTAAGCGATAATAGTGTGGATATAGTCATAGCAGATTTGCCTTATGGAAGGTTCAAACATTTAGAATGGGATAAGGAAATAGATTTAGAAAAAATGTGGAGAGAAATTTGGAGGGTTGGAAAAGATACTTGTCCAGTATTTTTATTTGGTGATATAAAATTTGGTGTAAAATTAATAAATAGTTGTCCCAAGTATTTTAGATATGAAATAGTATGGAATAAAAAAAGAACAACAACACCTTTACTTTCACGCAAAAGACTTGGAAAAGCAACAGAATATGTATTCATATTTTATAAAAAACAACCAATATATAATTATAAAAAATATCATAAAATAAAAAATGAAAGATGGACAAATAATAATAATCAAGGAACAGGAAAAAATGTAATGTGTAGAGTAGGAAAGAAAGATAAAAGAATAGAATATAATCCAAAATTACCAACAAATATAGTAGAAAAAAAAAGTGATTATTGTACTTCAAGTAATTTTTTTACGGGTCAAAAACAAGTAGTAAAGAGAATAATATACGAACCTTTATTACCCACTAATGTATTAAATCATACGAACTTGGTTTTAGGTAAGGAAGATATGTATCACGCCAAGAGAGCTGTATATGACCCAATCTTGCCCACGAATGTAATTGAGCAATATAGTGTGAGGAAAAATAAAGTGATAAAAAACATTACCGAAAAGCCTCAATTTCTATTAGAATTTTTATTAAAATATTTTAGTAATGAGGGTGATACTTGTTTGGATATGACTATGGGAAGTGGTAGTTGTGGAGTAGCTTGTCATACATTAAATAGAAATTTTATAGGAATAGAATTAAATAAAGAACATTTTGAAATAGCAGAGGCAAGATTAAATTCTCTCCATAAAGAAAAGAAGGAATGTATAAAATCACCGCTCATACAAGAAGTCAAGCAAGAAAATATAATCTTATCGTCCGCCCATCAAAAAACAAAGGCAAAAAAATCGCAATCTTTAAAAAGGTCAAAAAAGATGGAAAAATAGTAGAACAGAAACTTGCCGATGTGGGAGCTTTAGGCTATGGGGACTACGGAACTTTTATAAAAACCAAGGGCAAGGAATTTGCTGATAAGAAAAGAAAGGCATATCGTAGCAGACACAGGAATGACCCTATGAGTAAAGACGGCAAGAGGTCAAGGGCGTGGTATGCTATGAATTTATTATGGTGAAATACTTAAAAAAGAATATAAAAATTGAGTTAAAGAAATGATGCGTAAGTATGTTATAAGATGCCCAGTAAGAAAGGAGTAATTAGAGAGCTGAATGCGACGATTGAAACTTTAACGCAAGAGAAAGAAGACTTAATAAAAGCACAGAATATTTTAGCATTATCAGTTATGAGAGCTATGAATAATAAATTAAGCTACTTTGATATTAAAATACAATTTTGTAAATGGATAATGGAGCAAAAAATGGATAGAAGTGAAGAGATATATAAATTAATTGAAAAAGCAAAAAAACTGGGATTTGAATGGGACAGCGAGGAATGGGACGAATAATTAAAATTGAATTTAATTTCACATAATAATATATGACTAATATATATCATTATGTCAAAGAAACCGTATACTATATATCCTGTAAGTGTTATAGATACTGCAAAACCCAAGATAAAAAAGAGAGGTAGTCAAAAAAAAAATGGGGTGACGCAAAGTAGTAGAACAGAATTCTCTCCATTTCAAATGGAAATAGGCATATTATGTGCTGAATTTTATTGTCGTGATAGTTATTTAATTTTTGACCCCTTTGCTGGGTGGGGTGAGAGGCATAGATGTTGTGAAGATGCTTCCAGAAATTATGTAGGTTTTGATAAATCACCCGATGCTATAGATTACGCTTTTAAAACATTTGGAGTTTCAAATACTTTAGCTGATAGTTTAACGGAAGAAATCCCGCAACATAACGGATTAATAACCTGTCCTCCATATTGGAATTTAGAAAAGTATGATGGTGATGGATTGAGTAGTTTAAAAACTTGGAATGATTTTTTAAAATTTTATAAAAAAATATTTGAACGATGTTATGCGAAGGCTGATGATGGAGCGACATATTGTATTATGGTTGGGGACTGGAGGAAAAATCATAAATTTTATAATTTGAGTTTTGAAACGGAGAGAATGATGAACGACATCGGGTTTAAGACTTGGGATAAGGTAGTGGTCAATCAAAAAAAAATATACAACTATTTACGAATGGGATATAACGCCAAGAAATTTGGCTATAGTTGTAAGGTTCATCAATATTTATTAATTTTTAAGAAATAATATTTTCAATTTTCGCCCTGCTTTTATAACCCTGGTCTTGACTTTGGTCATTATGACAAAGAAAAAAGCAAGATTTGTCAAGAAAAACCAAGCACCATAAGCCGCTGCATAAATTTTAAGTAGTCTATAACTCACCCGTAAAAGTTAGGGTCAAAAATTGTACTGAAAGTCAAGAAAGTCAAGACCAAGTTTGGAGAAAATTGAATTTAAATTGATTTCTTTCCCTGGTTAGTAATCAAACAGCAACCAAAATATCTTGACTTCTATATACATACATAACACTATGTCAAAAACCCAAGCAAAGATGACCGACGAGAGCCTTCGGGAGAAGGTGAAGGAGATGCAACAGCTATTTAAGGCTTACCCCGAGATATTCCCAAGCGGATACTTCAGGTTTCTGGGCGGAGGACTGAAGAAGGAAATCAGCCGTAATACCGCTTGGTCTAACAACTCTGTCGGCTTCTATTTTAGCTGGTGGCGAGGACAGAGAAATCCCAAGAGGTGGAAGATTGAGAAAATCTGTGTCCGCAACCGTAAGAGAGGTATGGGAACGAAACTGATGACGATGTTCTTCAAAAAGCTTGACAAAGAAGGCTGGAGCGAAGTCAGTCTAAAAGTCCTAAAAACCAACGAAGTAGCTATTAAATTTTATAAAAAATATAACTTCCAGATTGTCGCTGATAAAGGTGATTACTGGCTAATGAAAAAAACAAAAAAAGTAAATAAAGAAGCAATCGTATTTAGGCGTATTGCGAGGATTGCGAAATGTTAATCTAAATATATATTAAAAATGAAAAAAATATGGAAAGAATTACCGACTGAAATAGTTGATAAGCTTTTTTTATATCAAGAAACGCCAAGCTGTAAAGCATTTAAGGCTGCGACGATAAGACCCATAACAACGAGTATGTTAATGGAAAAATGTAGTGGTGATATAACATTAAATACTGAAGATGATGAAGATTATACTCAACTTGATTATGAGTGGTTTCATTATTTAGTAAGTGAATATTATGATTTAGATTTAGAATAACACAAGCAAGATTTTAAAAATTATAAATTCTCTCCAGATTTTTTTTTATATAGTTATATTAAATGTCAAATATTGCAGCAGTAAGAAAATTTGAGATTGCCCCAGACAATCAAACATCAGGGAATACAACATATTCCTATCGTCAGGGTAATCCTATTATTACCTTTAGCATAGCTCCTCAAGAGTATTATGTCCGTTCCAAAAATTTAAAACTTTGTTTTGATGTAGTATTAAAAGATAGTGCTGGAAATCTTCCTAATAATAATGACCAAGACGGCACAGGAGAGCGTGAAGTTCGCATTAATTCTCGTGTGGGAGTAGCAAGTTTATTTCAGCAACTTGAAATCAATAATGCTATGAACCAAAATCTTGAAACAATTAGACATTATGGGCGTTTACTCGCATCGCTTTTACCAAGTGGTTCGGGTTGGAATGAATATACTACATATCTTTCTAATGAATTTGGTGTAAGTTCTAATGAGCAGGTTCAGGGTCGTTATTTAAATCGCAAGATGTCAGTTGCTATGCCTTTGATGGCTGGTATTTTCCTTCAGGGAGCTGATATTCCTCTTTCTATGAATAATGGTGTTGGTGGATTAAATCTTAAATTTTCTCTCCAATCAAGTATTCAGGCTCTTTATGGCTCAACAGCTACTACTCCTAACTCTTATTATGAAATTACTAATGTCAGTCTTATGGGCGAGTATGCTATGCCCAAGGGTGGAAGCCTCCCTGCGATTTCTTCCTATCCTTTCTCTGGCTTTAGTTCTTTCTATTCTGTAATTAATAATAACGACCAGACTTCCCAGATTAATCCTGCTTTATCTGCTGTCGTATCTACCTTTACTAATTTCTTACCTACACCTCATATTAGTAATTATGAGGAGGACGCTATGAAAACTACACCTTTACTTAATAGAAATCCCGCAGGTGGAGCTTATGATTTACTTGCTCCTATTAGTAAAGTCAGTTTTATGCGAGGCGGTGTTCTTTTCCCTCTTCAGTTCCAGGTTGATGAGAATGAGGTAATTGTTCGTAATCCTGCTGTTGCTGATGAATTTGCTGGTTCTTCTTTTGATGCCCAGCGTCAGTATTATTATGCTATGAGTATTCGTCCAAGAACAAGTAGAGCTACAGACCAATTAGCTGGACAGAATAGTGAAAACTTGCCTACAGCAAATGGTGATGCTCAACATAATGCTGTGACTGAAGGAATTGAAGGAAATGTTACACCTAATGGTTTCCAAAATGTTTATGGAATTGGTATTAGAGTTGGTGATATGCTTGGAGTGGGCAACACTGCAAACTTTAAGAACCAGGCATACTCTACTCGCATTATATCCAAACTTGATGGGTCTTCTCCTATGTCTTCATATACTTTCTTCCTTTACCGTTCTGTCATTAACTATGATGATAGGGGTCTTGTAAGTATTGTCAATTAGTAAAAATAATACCTTATTTTAAAAATAATATTAATATTTATTTTATATTAGTATTATATAAATGTCCCGTAAACGCAAAAGTGATTTAGCACAAATGGTTGGTATTTCAGCAGCTGAAAGTCAAACCCAGCGAGTTGAAACCCGCTTGATTGAGCCCCGTTCTTTTAGTCAGTCCCAGGCTGTTTTTGAGCTTCCCCAAGAAGGTATTTTAAGTGATGATGTTGCTCTTCAGCTTCAGCTTACTACAAGTGAAACGAACGCAAATCAGCGTAATGACCTTCCTCTTATGGCTGGTATTCTTGGTTGTTTAGATAGAGTTGAAATGTTCTTTGGAACTACTCTTATAAATGCTGTTGAGAATTGCCCTCATCTAATGCAAATGAAAAATTGTTTGGTTGACCAAGATATTCGTGACCAAACCCATAATGTTTATCTTGGTTCTTTTAGTGGTATGAAAGCACAGCAAGGTGTAGGTGCTAATGCTTGGGGTAAATTAGCTCTTAATGCTTTAAATACTGACGAAACAGCCAATACTAAAGCATCTCAAGGTGTTCTTGGTTTAGTTGAAACTTCAGCCACAGAAATTAATAGATTAGACCATTTCCGCACTACATCAAGTGATAGAACAACGCCTTTCTGGACTATCAAACTCAAAGAAATTTTCCCAGTACTTTCCCAAATTCCACTTCCTTTGTTCGCACTCAAAGAGCGTGTTAGATTTGTATTCCATTTTTCCAGCGATTTAGCAGGTAATAGATGTGTTGCTGGTAATACAGCAGCAGGAGGTGGTGCTACTCCTTTCACAACTGGTAATAATATTCTTGAGAGTTCTTGTAAATTATCAACAGACCTCATTTACTATGAAGACCAAGTTGGTGTCCCATCACCTATGCTTCGCATTCAGCAAGAGCTTGAGAAAGGTGTCAGTCTTGTGATGACAGATTATGTGAATGTTATGTCTACGCTTCCAGCCCAGCCAGGTATTCCAGCGGGAACATCACAGCAGCAGCCTCTTTCTGTCCTTCTTGGTCTTGACCACCAGATTGTTCGCAATCTTTTAATTGCTACTCCTTCTCTTCCTAACTTTGGAGCTGTTCCTACTACTCCTGCTAATAGGGTTTTAGGAAACTATCTCTCCAAGGCAAGTAATGTTGGAACAACTCTCCAGGTCAGTATTAATAATGAGAATGTCTTTCCTTCTCCTCTTAATACAACCTCTAAATTATATAATGAAATGTCGCAAGTTGATGATGTTCCACTTAAGATTAATAGAGGTCTTTTCTCTGCTGATGGACAGACTACTGGAGCAGGTGCTTATCCTACTGATGTTAATCAGTCAGCCTTTGACGGAGGACAGTATTTCCACGGTTGCCCTAATGATGAACTTAATTGGTCGCTCAATTATCTTGGTGTAAATCTCTCCAAAGATGCTGGTATGAATTATGTTGGTAATGGAACTCAAATAGGTCGTCAGCCAGTTATTGTAACTCTTAACCGCACTCGTGTGCCTACTGATGCAGCACAGCTTCGGGTTCTAATCTGGGCTGAATGTGAGAGAATGATGCTCATTAAATCTGGTAATATTTTTATGAGTGGTCAGTAAGAATTTAGTGTAATATTATAATATCTTATTATACTAAATGACTACTTTTCAGGGAACAGAAACATATTTAATAGAATGCTCACGAGAGAATTCTGCTATTAATATTCAAGATGATGACGATACAAATGGTTCTTGGTCTAATGAAACAGATTTTGTTGTCAAAAGAGGTGACCGAATATCAGTAGAAATGGTATGTGCTAATATTAGAGGTTCAGGAACTTCTGCCCCTACAATAGAATTTAGCGGACAAAATGTTGTTGTAAATGGAGAACAAAAAGATTATTGTGATACTAAAGTTTTACTTGAAGTATTTTTTTATATGAATAATAATAATACATATTCGGTTGGATTACCTTTAATTCACCCAAATGGAGGTATAAATGGCGATGGTGGTGCTACTGGAACAGGATTTACAAATCTTGTAACACCTTTTAATTTAAATCCAAGAATACCAGAAAATACAGTTACAAATCAAATAAATAATTATAGAGAGGTTAATGAAGGTCACGGTTATGTTTATCCAGATTATGAAGGGACGGGTTGGGGTAATATCGCAAGTCTTATTTTTAGTTCAAGAATAGTTTTACCTCCTCCACCTGCCTCCCAGCAAGTTATTCCTTATCGCTATGCCTATGGAATATATCAATATCAAATTGAAAATCCAGTAGGTGTATACACTTGGTTGGCTCCTGGTGTAGTTTTTGGTGCGGCTGACCCAGGAAGAATATCAAGAGTGCGTATTCAGCCCCACGAGATGTCAGGACAAACAACACCTTTACCCCTTTCTTTACCTAATTTATTTACAGATTATGATAATGGAATAATAAAAGGAAGAACAGGAGATTTATTTCAAAATAATTTTTATGTTGGAAATCATATTTATGTGAATAATAACGCAAGTCCAGGTGGAATAGGATTACAAATAGATTGGGTAGGACAAATAACAAAAATATATGGAACAGCAGGACTTGGAACTCCAGTATTTAATGTTAGGGTTTTAGAATTAGAATTAGATGTAACGAATACAGGTTATTTACGAAATATTCCTTATGAATGTGGAGATTGTGCAGTATATGTGGGTGATACATATATAGATGGGGGAGGATATAGAAGACCTAAATGGAATATAAAATGTGGTTCAAGTCAAGAAGGATTATTAAATTATGATAATTTAGATTTACACGGAGTTCCTACAGTTGCTGGTAAATATGAAGGAAATGGTTATATGAGAGGTAATAATGCTATGTTTTTATACTCAAGAAATACGAGGAAGCCGCAAACAGGACAAAATAAAGATTTAAATTTATTTCCAAATACTGTATTTGACCCAACAGGTTTTACAGTAGATGCTGGAAATTATGGGGAACTTGAACCAACAGCTCAATTTGGATATAGAAATGCGAATATAGTCAAGGAATGTAATAATGACCCATATATTTTTATGAGGAATGACCACTTTGGAAGTGGAAGAAGAGGTATGAATAATGAGAAAATGCCTTTGGCTGAACCTATGACAGCATTTATTTATGTTTCTCTCAAAGAATTATTACAAGATGTAAATAGTGTGACCGCAGTTATAAATGAAAGATTACGAGAAACCTTAACAGGAATAGGAACTACTCAACAGCAAACAAATAAAATATTATTAAATTCAATAGAAAATCCTGATGATTTTAAACCAGCAAGTAATGTTGTTCCATATTATAATAGAGTAGGTTTTTATGATAGAGATGTGACGGAAGTTACATCAGGACAAGCTCAAAATACTTTAATGAACCAGCCAGTTAATTGTCAATATCGTAATGATGTGACAGATATAATACCAATTAAAAATGGAGGAACAGTCAAGGTAAATCCAGCTAATTTCACAGCAGGACGAGATTACCTTTCACAATCATATGGTAAACAGTTTGGAGGAATACCAAGGGGTGAGGATAATACAGTAAAACCAAGTCAAGCTCAATTAAATAATATAAAAGAAACGACATACTTGAGAGAGATAGAAACAAGTAGTCAAAATCCCGTAACAGAAACAACATCAGTAGATAGTGTGGTAGAAGTTCCAGAAGTACCAGGTTTTTACACGCCACAGCCAGACTTGATAGTGCCGCAGCCTGATATATATACGCCCCCTGTCCCAGAAGTTCCAGCAGTTCCTCCAAGTTTGATAAATAGAAATACAACAAGTGATGGAATAATAACAACATTAACATCAACTTATGATTATTCCGCCTCACCGCCTAATATAGTATTAACGAATTCATATAGAACTTTTGCAGACGATGGTGGATTGGGTAGTGATTATTCAACAAGTCATTCAAGATGTATAATTTTTGATGCTGGTGCTGGAAATAAAATTATGATAAATCCAGTAGATTTTGAATTTGAACATTCAACTTATGCTATGTATGATAGACTTGGAATAACAGCATCAAATACAATATCAGGATTATCATCATCATCAGGAAATTTATCAAATACTGATAGTCCATTATCTCAATATTTATATCAATCATCATCATCAAATCCAGGAACATTTTGGGGACAAAGTTGGGGAAATGGAGGAAATCAAGGAAATGGTTGGATTTTGCCTTCAAGTTCTGGAACAGATAGTAAAGGAAATAATAATAGTAGTTGGATTAATACTTGGTATGTGATAGATGCTCGGTATATTAAAATATATTTCAAGAGTGATGGAAGTGCGACAGAGCCAGGTTGGAATATAAGAGTAGCCCGTCAAACTTATGACCCTGGAAGCCCAGCAATTCCAGAAGTCCCAGGTTTCTATACACCACAGCCAGACTTGATAGTGCCGCAGCCAGATATATATACGCCACCTGTTCCAGCAACAACGACAATAGTTCCAGTATTAACAGATACAATAACAGAGGAATTAGCGGAAGTAAATTTCAAAGGTTGGGCAAATCCAATATATGGAAATATGGCTACATCAAATTTATATAAATATTTATTAGGTGATAGATGGGCAAATTTACCTGTAAATAATTGCGACCAATTTAGTTGGACAGGTGGAACAGAAGCAATAACAAGACAAGTAGGTAAAACAATAATATTAAATAATAAATTGGTATATGAAGTATTAGATTTTACCTTTCCTCAAGGTGATAATAATTATACGACACCATTAAATAAATATCCAACAGAAGAACCTCTCTCATTAATATGTAATAGATTAAGTGAAAATCAATTATTATACACAAATATTCCTTTTCCAACTGAAGATGATGGAGAGAAAAATTGGGCTGAATTCGCAAAAGCTATGAGAAATTATGAAACATATTATAATAAATCTAATAAACCTCCAGTAGGATATAAAAATCAAAGGAAAGATGTGGGAGGTTGGATATTTGATGGTGATGTAGGTATGACAGATGATAGAACGACAGCACAATTAAGAACGCAAGAAGGAAGTGTATCATATCCTCCTCCATTAACAGACCCAACTCACCCATATATTCCACCACCTAATTGGACGCAAGACCCAAGTAGTGTTACTCAACCTAAATATCAGCCAAATAGACCTTTTATTTATGATTGGCTAAATCAGCCTCCTGTAGAAGCTATGCTTACGACTGATGCTAATTTTGGAACAGACCTTGGATTACCGCAACCCATAGGAGGAGCAGCAGGAACAAGTCCAGATTATAGACCTCAAGCATATGGGACAAATAGAACATTAATATGTCCAACAACAACGAGTGAAATATTTGCGGGTATATCAGCAAGAAGTAATATAGATGAGGAAGAGAAATTTAGAATGTTAAAAGAACTTGGTAGATTAAAAATGAAAAGTAGATTTCAAAAGAATTTTTATAATATAGCGAAGAATTTTCAAGGTAATATTATTAAACAAACAACGCCTCCATCGGTGATTGACCCTCTTGATAATGGATTTATTGATGCGAATAATCCTCCAGACCCTGATTACAAAGTAGATACAACATTTATGGAAAGTCTTGATTTAGGTTTTTATCCGTATACATATACGGAGGGAGGAGGAACAACACAGACCTTTTGTGCTATTATGGTAGGCACAGATTATCAGCCAGAGAAAGAGAAATTATCAACAATAAATTTTGGTAGTATGTGTTGGGGTAATAGTATTGGTATTTCTAATGCGTTTTTTGATAATCACGCTATATGTCCAGTAAATAATGACCAAGTAAAGAGAGGTGAGCCTTTATCAACAGTAGTGACGACGCCTGGTGAATGGGTAAAAATAGGATTTCAAAATACATTAGGTATAGAAACAGATGCTGCTTATCAAGCACCAATAGCTGATGCTGATGCTTATACGCAGACAACAGGAATAGGAGCAGAGCCAAAGAGTGAATGGGATTTTACAACGAATTTCCCAGCTAATCCAGCCTATGAAAATCCAGATGCGGCAGGTAGATATAGACTGAAATTAATATTAACAGATGGTTTTAGATGGGACGAACAGACAACAATAATATGGGAACAAAGTAGTTTATTAACAGCGGCAGCTGTGACAGGATATAGTTTTATATCAGCAGATGCCCCTGGTTGGACTGCAGCAACAACACCAGCGGGTGGTAGATTTACAGGATTATTTAAAAATCCTCTTTTATCAGCAACAAATACTTGGATTTTAACAACAGGAACGGGAACAACACCAATAAATCCACCCGCTCCTACAACAGACGCATTAGTTCCAGGTGTATTTCAAGTTCAAGGTTTAGGTCAGCCTGGAGCATTTCATAATGGTCAATATGATACAGATGATAGTAAATATCAACAATATGGAACAGCCACTTTATATGTATGGAAATTTCCAACGACAACAGCAGGGGATAGTATTCCAGTTAATCTTGGTTTGGAGCAAAATAAAGTAAATTATGTATGGACAGGAGCAACTCAACCTACATTTCAATATGATGGTGAGCGAGGAAGAGTTCAGTTTATACAATTACAAGAAGATAATATATTAAATCAAAAATCAATACCATATAGTGATGCTACAACAAATCCATCGGCAACGACGGGAACAAAGGCAGGAATAATAAATACAGCTTGTGAAGATGCGGTATTTAGTCGTAATAATAGATTAGATGATTTCCAAGCGAATGCGAAGACAGAACCAAGTAGAAATACTGGAGTTCGTGCGGAAATAGGAGGGGTAGGAATATATAAAGTATGGTTATGTCCAGAAACATATGAGCCTCCAAATAATATAAATCTCTCCAGTTATTGGAATAATGCTGATGAAACATTTGATGAGAATGGAGATTTGGTAATAGATTATTGGGGACTAACAAAATATAATAGAGATAAAATAATAAAAGGTTGTGTGGAAGCAGATGAGGATAATTGGGAGAATTGTTTATTTTCAAGATTAGGTTTTCAATCACATAGGGAATTATTACCTGCTTATGGTAAACAGGAAAATAGATTTAATCCAACAACATATAATCAAACAAGACCAGATAAAATACCAAGAAGTACAAAACCATTAATATTATGTAATGCTGTAGATAATTCAATTGACCCTGCTTTGAATACCTTTTATTCATTAGACCCAGATTTAAGTGGAGTAAATGGAATTCCTATGTATAGTAATGGATTTTTAAATGATGAGAGTGTTTCTCTCCAATTAACAAATCAAGCATTAACAGCGACAGCTCCTCCAATATTATCAACTTCCCCTTTCTTATTAATAGAAAGTGATATATGTCAAACGAATTATAGAAGTGGTAGAACCCAGCAGAATGTTTTATTTTATTTAATGAAGAATTATCAAGCAAGTAGTTTTATATATGGATATGGAAGTTCATATACTCATACAGCAAACCAAGATAGAGTATTATCTTTAATTAATACAGCTTTGCGTGACCCAATTACAGGTAGATTACAGAAATGTTCAAGTAATTCAACAATAATATATAAAATCCAAAGAGATGTAGTTGTTCCTCCTCCTATGACTGATGCTCTTGGAAATCCATTAAATATTGAACAGCCAGAGAGCAAGACAGACAAATTATTAGAACAGATAGTTCAAAATACAGACAAGCAGCAGTCGGCAAGTGGTGGAGCGGCAGGAATAGGAATAGGAGGCGGAGGAAAGAGTGGAGGAAAGAGTGGAGGAGGAGGAATAGGATTAGGAGGTTTGCAGCGATTATTATTAACATCAAGTGAGCAGCAAAATGGTGCGTCTTTGAATATAGTTCAAGGGGCAAGAGCGACGGAAGCATTAGCTCAAACATATGCTGAAATAGCTGTTGACCCAAATACTGACCCAGAAGATAAAAAAATGCTGTCATTAATAGCCAGTATAGTTCAAAGAGGAATAAGACAGTTCCCTGTAGAATTACAAAAAGATATTTAAATGAAAATGAAGAGAATTGTATATCTTGTGTAACAAATTCATTAGGTGATAAACATATAGATAAAGTAGAAAAGGCTATAGAGGTATTGTTTTCTGGAGATGTACCCGATATTACAGATATTACAGAGTTTTTATCTGATTTTGAAAGTATCGAATTAAGTGAGGCGATGACAATAGGGTTTAATCTATTAAAATGTTCGGAAAAATGTGGTAAAGAAGTTATTAAACTTTCGGACGGTTTAGAGTAAATCAAAACAACAAAACTTAGGTAAATTATAAAACCCTCATTATTTGAGGGTTTTTTGTTTTTATAATATATTTATATAATATGAAATTAATTATTACAGAAAAACAATTTAAAAAACTTATTTTAAAAGAAAATAAAGAATCTGATTTAGAATTATTAAGTGATTTTTGTAAACGTTGGGAAGGTATCACATCAACAGAAAAAAACAATTTTTTAAAAGATGAAGAAAATTTAACAAGTTCTGGATTACCATTAGACCCATTTATGTTTTGCCAAGAACTATCATCGGTTGGGTGGATAACTAATGTAGAAAGAAACGTACTAAAAAAATTATAATAATTAGATGAATATTAAACTTACAGAATCACAATATAAATTATTAAAAGAGTTTAAGAAAAAAGCGTATTCTTTTGATTGGGATGATAATATATTGGTTATGCCAACAAGAATACATTTAGATTATAATGTTAATAGTAATGATATTGCGGATTTAGGTAGTGAAGGTAATAATATTTGGGTACCTGTATCAGTATCAACAGAACAATTCAGAAGTGTTAGACATAAATTAGGAAAAGACTTTAGATACCCAAACAATGATATACTAAGTGCGTTTAAAGATTTTAGAGATTATGATGCGTTTATTGAAGACACAAAAAGGGCATTAAGTAATCGTAGTTATGGGCCTAGTTTTAATAAGTTTAAAGAGGCGTTAATAAGTGGTAGTGACTTCTCTATCATCACCGCCAGATCTAACCCACCACAGGCGATAAAAGAAGGTATAAAATTAATAATTAGAGGTATGAGTTGGG
>WLWH01000623.1_pt1 | contig 28441 bp, 46 predicted proteins | sample 6712741 | NCBI WGS metagenome assembly WLWH01 (sample SAMN12718694, study PRJNA515312) | sponge metagenome | isolation source: marine sponge | host: Mycale hentscheli | place: New Zealand: South Island, Marlborough, Capsize Point | collected 2003-05-01
CCGTTTGCCGCTGCCGTAATACGACCTTGTGCATCAACAGTGATATCAGCTGTTGTATAACTGCCTGCTGTTACAGCTGTGTCGGCTAGCTGGTCAGGACCGATTGAGTCGTCAGCAACGATGTTATCTGGATCTATTCTTACGTTATCGGAGCCTAAGTAACCCACCAAGAAATCTACGTTTACTGGGTCTGTCTTTAATGTAAAGTCACTAAATTTTTTATTTGCCATTTTATCTTATGATTCTATGATTAAAAAGTCGCCATTCTCCGCTACCATATAAGAATCATCCTCCGCCAATATCTCAAAGAATGGTGTAGGATCATCATCTGAAACAGAAGGTGTTTTGAGGATATTTATTCCTAATATTAACATTATAGTACTTCTCTGTATGCTAATATTTTACCTGAGTCACAAGTAACAGAAGTGAACCTTCCGAAGATTGTAAGACCCTTTGGTATTGTTGTGTCTGTAACGCTGTCGCCCTCTGTTGCAGTAGCATCAATCTGGGCGTCTTCCAAAGCTGTGATAGCGATATAGTTGTGAGAGTTCACCGTTTCCGATGCACCCACCAAATCGAATCCAGCCTGACCAAAAGCCTGAAGATTGAAGTTAGCGTCTCTCTGTAATTTTTGAGCCATTATTATTTGTTTTTTGCAAAGTTAGTGTTTTTATGAAAACATATCTGATTCATCAGGGAGCTCGCCTCGGTAACCCTTACGCTGGCTTATAAGCTTAGACTGCTCTACAGCCTGCTTCTTAACACGCCCGTCTTTACGGTCTTCCTTCATAGCTTCTTTATCAGAGGCTACTCGGCTTTCAATCTGCTGCTCCATCACGCCAAACTCGCCCTTCATTTTCTCAAGTTCCATACGCATCTGGTGTTCTAGCTGTGCTAGCTGAGACTTGAGCTGGTATTCCATCTGCTTCTTCTGCATCTCAAGCTGTACCAGTGCCTGCTGCTTCTGAACCTCAGCCTGTGCAGCTACCTGAGATGCCTGAGCGTTAGCCTGAGCTTGCGCTTGGATATTCATCTGCTGCATCTCCTGTTGCTTAGCGATACGCTTCTTACGGCGGATGATCAATAGACGCTCTGCCTGATCAACATCCTTGATGTTTCTAATGGCGATGGCGTCTTCAAGATCGATCTCTCTCTGACCTAGTGCGATCTGAATATTCTGCTCCAAGTACTGGCGATCTCTATCGCTGAGGTCTGACAATACACGGATGCCGAAGTTGTACATCGGTAGATCCTTAAAGCTATTCAGCACCTCCATATTGGTCTTACCAATAGCCTTCTCGTACACGTTGTATAAGACAGATTGTGAAGGAAGGATCTGTAGACATTTTAGAATGTCTTCACAGACCTTCCTATATAATATCATACTAGCATTAGTCACATCGTACAGCGCATTGTTTGCCGCTGCCATAGCCATCTGGTTCACCCCTACTAAGGCTTCACCTTTCGGCGTAGAACCGTCTACTACCTCGTTGATGCCCGTAGCATCACGGATCATACGTAGGTAGTGGTTATACAGAGCGATAAGCTCGTTGATGTTTCTGATGCTGTTGTCAATCTGACGAACGGGCGGGTTTTGGAAACCGCCCTCTGGGTTCTTACTGCGGTAGTAGAACACACCAGTTTGCTCGTAGATGTCCTGAATCTCTAGGGGTTGCAGGTCTCCACCACGACCTAGGTCTACATTCTCTAGACCTTCAACATCGATGATGATACCGTCAGGCTTTGCCTTGGCAATAGCTTGCTGGATCTTCAGGTGAGACAGCTGTAGTTGATCCGCAAAACCAATGACGCTAGAGACAAGGCTCTTAGGAACCATATTTCTAATGTTTGTCGCTACTACAGAGTAGGACATCTGAGCACGTGTGATGTCGTGGATGTTCTTAGGGACGTTGTTCTTTTGTCCGTAGTTCAAGATGTGCTCTGTGCCGATGATGTACATACCTCCGTACACGGTGGCGTTATTCATCTGTACAGGCTCTCTGTCGTATACACTGTTCTTTGGTGTTTCGTAGGTATTACCCTTGTAGTAGAATCCAATGTTTCCGAATCTAGACTTCTTCTTCTCGTAGATCATAGAATCGACAGATAAGAACTCGAAGTCTAATACCTCTAGGGTGAACTCATCGTAGCCGTAAGTGTAACGGCTGAGGCGCTGGTCGTAATAGTTCTCCATAAAGCGAGAAGCATTATTACCGTACTTGTTCATCACTGTCTTAGCAATCTTCTGGTACTCCTCTTCAGAGAGCTGGTCACCACAAAGGCGCTTCAGTTCTTGGATAGAGATGCGCTTGATGTGTCCTGCGTATACGATGTCTGAGAATGTAGGGTCGTCAGTGTAGCTATGTACAAAGAACGCCGGGTCTACATACTCTTCGTTGATCCCGTAGTTCGGGTCGTTACTGCGCTTGGTCACTGCCATACCACAGCTTACCAAATCCTCCACACATCTGCGGTATACACGCTCGTCGAAGTTGTTCCAACTCAGCGTCATATTGGTAGCTAGCTGTGCAGCGATCTCTGCATCAGTCTTAATATTTGTATCTAAGAAGATTTCTACTTCTTCTGGTGTTTCTGGCAATGATTCAGGATCTACGTCAACATTCAATCCAGATTTTTTTGCCTCTTCGAACATCTCCTTGTTCTCGATACGTAGTGCTATCTTTTTCTTTTTGACGTCCTTCTCTGATCTAGAGAGTGGGTCGATAGCTTCTACCTGTGGGTATCTGTATGAGGAGATTATTTTATTGACAACGATTTTAGCGAACTTGGGGACGATGGGAACTGGAGTCCAGTCCAGTGTCATCATAGTACCGTCACCATTATTTGGATCCAGCGAGTTTAGAATCTGTTTATATATCGTGGTGTCTTGGGTACCGTTAGCGTAAGACCTAGAAGTTTCGAACTCCTTGTATCTGCGCTTATAGAGGCTGCCCTCGGTATCTATGCCGCCCCATTGAGTCATCAATGACTTCGCATACGCTAGCCCGTATGCCTTACTCATTTTCTCTTCCGTGGGCGCTAGAGGATCCGGAAAAGTATACTTATTTTGATTATTCATCGTTTCGCTGAATCTTTATCAACTGCAAATATAACCATTTTATCAACGCTGGATAATCTTGCCCTTTCTGAAGAACGTCTTGTCTGTATTGTCTTTTTTAACTTTCTTTTTCTTAACTCTTTGTGCTGCCAGAAGCGCTAAACCAGAAGATATAGTAAGGTCATATTGCGTACGGTTATCTATGCGAAAATTGATCCAGTCTTCCAACGTTCTGTTGAAGTACATAGGCTGGTAATTACCGTTATCGTCCATACCTACATACTCGTGGATATAGGACTCTATCGCCTGTGCGTGCGCCTGTATCACATCCTGTGAATTCGACGGGATTCCCTTGGTCTTTACCGTAACTCTAGCTGTTGACTTCAGATGTTCAGGCCGGTCCATCAAGTACTCGTCGTAGCCCCGCATCTCGAAGTAGCGTGCTATACCGTATTTGTTGTTCTCTATTAGTATTTTATACCCATAGAATACCGCAGCCATCAGCACATCCTCGTAGAAGATCCTAGCCAGTGGCGGACGTGATGCATACTCCACTACAAACATATTAGAGGGGTACTCCATATTAAACTTGTTGTAGAGATGGAAGGCTCCCTTAGAGCCTCTTCCATCGACCGTAGCGTCGAGGTCATAGCTATCCACACCTCCCACGCCTAGCCAATCGTTACCCGGAGACTTTTTGCCGTGGTCCATAGATACATTGTTACGCATACCCATAGGCGGCATCCAAGATACTCGGAACCTACCGTTGACATCAGGCTTGAAGATTACGCTGGTATCTTGTTTTCCGTCCACCCATACGAAATTACCCCTGACCACAGGCTGTGGGTAGAGGTCTTGGTTGTATTCTATTTGCTCGTAGATCTTTGCGATATTAAAGAGGCTAGACTTAGTGGAGTCTCTGAAGGCTTCCTCTGCCGTAAAAGGGAACTGGCGTATGCTTTCGTTAAGCTCATTGCTATCACCTGACAATCCTTTGCGTTCATTCTTGAGATAGGTTTTAGACCCTATATCTATCTGTTCCCCATCCACACCCATTACAGGTTCTTCAGGGTCATCAACAACGGGATTGCCATAGATATCAAAGAAGCCTTCCAAGGCTTCGTAGGCGGGGACGAATATACGGTATAGCATACTCTTGGTTCTGCCGTTAGAGTTTCGGTCGTTGGGGTTGGACATATCCCACAGGTCACGGTAGTTTCTACCGCCCTTATCCAGTGGGTTAACTGTTGATCCGATGATCGCCTTACCGACAAATTTACGCCCTACCATAAGACAGGTACGCTGGATACGCCAGACCTCTAGAATGTCTTCGGGCTTCTCAAACTTACCGCCCTCATCAATAAACAACAGCTTTAGTTTCTCACCATCGTATGCATTGGATGTGGTATTGCGCCAGTTTACTATTGTGTTCAGAGCCTGCCCCTTGAAGCTGGTCTTATTGTTCTTGGTGATACGCTTACTAGGCTCACGGAAGGCGAGCTCAGTTCTGGGATTTGTGGTACCGTCCTGAATAGGTTTGAAGAAGAAGGGGTACTGTCGGTACATCCCCACCACCTTCTTCATAAAGATGTTCTCCTGTGCGTCCTTACCAGTCTTTGACATAATCCCTATGGTGACATCGTAGGTTGACGTACCTACGTCGTCAACCTTGCTGGCAGCGATGTTAGTGTATCCAGAACGGCGACACTTGGTATACAGCTGTCCAGCGCATCTAGGGTCTACGATGCACACTTCCATATGGTAGGAGATGTCTCTCTGGAACCGCATATAATACCCGTAGAAGCTGGCGTCGATCTTGCTCCACTGGAGCATCATATAATGGGAACCCGTTATATATGTGGGCTCCCCGTTATTGAAAAACCACAGCCCCTTTTTACGTCTTTCAAATTCCTGATCGATATAGGGCTCGTACTTCTTCTTGAACTCCTTGGGCATATCATACCACTCGTCCATACTGCGTATTCTGGACAGCTCGGTAGGCATCTCCTGACGCTCCCACCGCTGCTCACTCTTAGGCTTGTCGTGGTATAGGATCTTGTTCTTTGCCGGTACTTCAGGTAGCTGTATAAACAGGTCGGCAAGCTCTATCACCTCACCAGATGTATCGTCTGGACAGATGTTGATCACCTTCTCGTCGTAACCTTCTATGTCTTTTAGACCTGCCATTTAAATTATATTTTGTAGCTTTACATTAAATTAACATTGCGACTATGAAGAAAATTATTCTAGTTATCATCGGTATGTTAATGCTTACGTCCTGTGCAACAGGCTCCCACGTATATACAAATTGTGTGAAAGCAGACTGCGAGATTGCAGCTGTTCACCACCACGTATACTAACGCTGAGCATACCTTTCTGCTAACCCGCCAGAGAAATCTCTGGCATCCTCAATCCCTCCAGTCTCCTTAAGCTCCTTAATCATTGTTTCGAGCTTCTGGTATTCTGTGATCAACTCTTTAGCATCTAGAGCTGACTCTTTTATGCTCTTGAGTTCCGCCCTACGACCGGACCCTGTGAGGTCCGAGTCTACGGGCTTTTTGATCTCTTCGGTGATATTGCGTATGGCTTGAGCCATAGCATCTAGCAGATCCTCACCAGCCCTTACACTGCTGAACATTTTCTTGCGTCCCATTAGAATCCAGTGGCGTAGATATCATCCATATGTACACGGTAGAGTATCTGTCCGTCTACCTCCATCTCGTAGTCGGTGTTCTTCATTATCATAACCTTGTCGCCGGATTTCAGCCCTAGCTCCTGCACACGTGGGGAATCATACAGCACATACCCGAACTGGTTGTACTTAGGCTTCTTTGTAGATACTACGATGCCTGATTCTGTGACCTCCTCATCCTTCTGCTTCTCAGGTACTAGGAAGATCCAGTCTGAGATAAGCTCTACCTCACCGGTGTCTTGACACTTAAAGGCGTAGGCTTGGCAAGCTTGACCGTTGTTGGGATTAAAGCGTATGTAGTAGATGTCGTCCTGCACTACCTGCCCACGTCCGTTACCGGCGATCACTACGTGATGGTGGAAGTATAGGGTATCGCCAACCTTCACGTTGGTCTCATACTTCTCTGGGATGGCTACTACTTCAGCCTCCATCTTCCTGTTCTTAAACTCGTTGAATTTTGGGTCGAGATATAGGCTGGTGTCGCCCATCTGTATCTCGTCATTGAACGCCTTTGGGAGGCGTACAAAGAAGTCGTATATACTACGCATATGAATTAAATTTAGTTTCCTTAAAACTCTAGGTCGTACTCAATAAGTACGGGAACGTTCTCCACGCTCTTCCACAGCATCACACCATTCTTAGGATGCTTTATATATACTAGGTATCTTTTTTCTTTGTATTTGTGTAGGTAGGCATCGTCTAGGATGATGGCGTCTACCTTGGAGTCTCCAGCCTTCTGACCTACATAGTAAGCCATAGCTTTCAGGGGGTCTACCCCAATGATTATTTTACGTATCATTTCGTTTAATTTAATTCGTTACCGCCCATACGGTTGATCCAGTAATTAATGTTACCGGGGCTGTCTCGCTGTTCTATCCTGTATGACTCTACCAAGTATGATAGTAGGTCATCTAGCTCCTCTTCGCTATCCACAGATATTGAAGATAATAGATTCATATTTACTTCTACCTCCTCGCCATCGTCGGCAAATTCAGCAGTGTCCATATTCAAGAACCCTACAGCCATAGCCACAAGAACCTCGTCCTCTAGTTCGTATTTTTTAACTACCTCAAGGATCTGGAGCATCAGCTCCTGAATCTCCTCGATGCAGTCTCTATGACTCTCTTTCATAATGTATGTTTAAGATGTAGCTATCTGTAGTAGCTCTACACAAGAACCCGCTTCTATTGTTGTTCCTGCGCTAGCAGCGGCTACATTAACTGTGATGTAATCGTCAGCCTCTAGCTTCTGAGCGTAAAAGAATGAAGCCATATTATCAGCACCAGATTTACTTCTTACAGCTTTTACCAGCTCTACACCGTTTTTTCTTATCTCAATAGTAACTGTTACGTTACCATTGTTTACCAGTGATAAGCCGATATCTATTCGGTATACACCGGGGTTACCCACTACAATTCTAGTGCTTGATCCACCAAAGCTGTAAATGCTATCATCGTCTTCAGCAAAAGATGCGTTGGCGTCTGAGTTATCTACAGCGGCAAAAGCCATATCTGAATTATTACCGGAGGTAATAGCATCATCTGTGGCTTGGCGTGCGATGATGCGAGGTCTCTCTGGCTTGAATGCAGATGTGCCTAGCTCACGTTTTACCACATTGTCAGAGGCGTTGATAAACAACGCTGTCTGCTCAGAGTTATCTGTTGAAGGGGCTGAGGTAAAGTTTAGTGTTCCGTCTACCTCTACCGTAGTTGTTGACAGCTTCAGTGCTGATGCGTCGCCAGTTCCGTCCTCTACATCTTTAGTGGTTGAGGTGATTCCACCTTCCACGTGAAGGAGGTTCCCGAACTTATCTTTTATCTTTTGTCCTGAGAGCGTGCTCATAAATATTAATTTTGTACAAAGATATTAAATTCAATGTTATGCCTAAGAGCGAGGTGTCTAGGAAGAAGATGTATCGAGACTTCTCCGTTATCAAAGACAGATACATAAAATCCAACGACCTGAAGTACCTGAATCTAGCCCTACGTGATATGGCTAAGAACTACAACATATCCGAGGCGGAGATCCGGTTTATGGTATTCATATATGATCTAGAGTTCTTCACCATCGACTATGCATCGAAGGCTTACTTCTATAGTAAGCGGAAGATGTGGCAACGTCTCATCCAACCCCTCAAGGCGAAGGGCTACATATATAAGCACTTCGACAGGCTCTCTGGATCTGAGACTATGGAGGAGTATATGTTTCGTGAAGAAACAAAGTACAGCTACCGTGTTAGGTATGCGCTATCGCAGAACGGCAGGCTGATGGTCAGCAAGTTTTATAGAAAGATGGCTGGGGAGGAGCAGATAAACGTACCTGTAGATCCCAGAGCCAAAGGAGGCACCAAGCTGTAATTACTTACTATGCTGGGTGATCACTTTGAACGGAGCTTTTAGTGAAGCTCCTTCGTGGGGAACGAAGTCTCCCTCGTGAGGCATAAGATAGAAACGACCCTTTACATCCATCCAGTGGTATCCCTTTGGGGCGTCGATCATAACCTTCTTGTCTGACTTGCCGCCTTCCTTATACTGCTTCTTTTTAGATGATGCGTAGGAATTTTTTTTAGCTTTCATAATGCTGATATATAGTAAGTTACAAATATACTGTAATTTTTTTTCACATTTTTTTTGGTTGGTATGATTTTATTTGTTTATCATTGTATCAGAATCAAACTTTAATACTATGAGAAAATTAATGATCATTTTGGCAATGTGCTTGGGGAGTCAAGCAATTGCACAGCAACTACCGGAAGAACTTCAAGGCTTAGGCATTGAGTTAGATCACGTCAACGAAACAAAATTCGGACTACACGAATGCTACGAATTCTACGGACACATCGACAGCATCTACGCTATCTACGATATTGTAGCGGATATGTCTACAATTGGAGCTCCATTCGTGTTCGAGACTGATGATGAAGAGGTATTCGAATTCGAACGCCCCGGACTAAGAGGCATAGTGTGTATCAATAAATACGTCGATCGATTAGCGATCATCTACACAAGGCATCCTGAAGAGCTATAAAAAGAAAGCCCCCTCGTTTGAGGGGGCTTTTTTATTTCAGTAGAGTTTAGATTTAGTATTCAAACTCAATCTCATTTCTCTTGCTCTCGTAATCTGCGAAGCCTTTAGAGTCACTTAAATCACTACCTAGGCGACGCAACTTCTTGCGGTCGTTAGTAATCGCATCGATCTCAGCTTTAAGATCCTGAGCCTTCTTGCTGTTTTTACCAAGCTTTCCAAACTTACCATACTCACTCTTTAAGTTACTGAGTGTTTCGTTAGCTGCTCTAAGGTCCGCTTGATAAGCTTTCACCCCTGCATCGTACTCAGAGCTAGGCTTGGATTCCTTCTTAGGCTTTGCGGCACTACGATCTTTTGGAGCTCCTAGCTCACCGAACTGTGATAGCATTTCTTCAGAGAATTGACCTGAAGGTGTACCGTCGGGTAACAAAACAGCTTTACGGCTTCCTTTAAAACCTCTTTCAGGATCACCAGTCTCTTTCTGCATACGTTTTACCTCTGCGGCTTGCTCAGGAGTTAATTGCTCCATAGTGGCGCCTTCATCAGTTTTTGATATCATAGAAGGCTCAACCTCTACATATCCTTGTTTAAGACCCATTCGATCGAAATCCATTCCACCGAACCTAGTCTCCGTACCCATTTTACCTTGTGCAGGTTTGAACAATTTTGTTTCACCGTCTAACATTCTCTGAAGGTTGCCAAAATTACCCCTAGCTAATTGAGTATGAGCTTTATCTCTAAACTGTTCTGCTTCTTCTTTTGAGTCGAAAACTCCTTTTCTGACATTGTAGTCAATAAGCTTATCTACCTTATCTATAGCTTTGTTCAAGGAGTTGCCTTTCCATTGGAAAGTTTCAACCAATCCTTCCTTGCCTGTAGCCTTGTCATCAACAACAGTTACTGTATCGAATGTTCCGCCTTTCTTTGGTGGATCTGTTTCCCCGCCATTCTCGTAGCTTTTCATTGCTTTAACCAATGCACCATATTCAGCGTACAACGATTTCTTTTTCGTCTTCATACTAGTTTTTTGTTTTCTTAAAAGTTTAAAGTCTTCCTCTGTTAGTTCTCCGTCATTGTTCTTGTCTAACTTAACTTGACCACCCTTCAAGTAGCTGTTACTCTGCTTTTTGCTGGATCCGCCGTGTTTATACTTTTTTAACTTCATAAGACATTATACAATGATCAAGTGCAAAGATAGTTATTTATTGTATTGATTATTTCTTTAGGCCTGCCTTCACAGCCATCTGTGCTACACGAGAAACGCCTGAGAAAAAATCTTCGTCCATAACATCGCTAACCTTATCCGCTTTCTTCTTAGCTGTATCACCTTTATAGTAATCGCTCTCCATAAAAGCCGACGTGGAATCTTCAAACAGATCGTAGTCTGTGGACGCACCACCTGCGTGGTGGTACTTACCCCAGAAGTCTTTAGCGGTGATGTCGCCGCTGGCATACTTGCCGAGGTCTGCACTAGGATGCTGCAGGTACTTTCCAATAAACAATACCTTCTGCTGTTCAGCTGTTAGTTTAGAAGCGTCTAGTGTTTTTTGCTTGTAGGCTTCTTCTAGCCAAGCAGGAATAGGTATGTTGTTATCCTTTAACTCTCTGTAGGTTCTATTCACTGAAGTTATGCCGTCGGCTTTCTCACCAGCCTCAAACATAAACAACCCCTTGCCCACACCTTGAGGCACTAAGTTCCCCTCGGCATCTTCTATCAACTGTATAGCATTAGATTTCATACGCTGACGTGGACCTGTTTCGTGATATGCGATGATATCCATTAGCTGTTCATACTGCTGGGGTGTTCCACCTTTCTTAGAGATCAGGTGATTCATCATAGCATCGTACCCACTACCACTTTTCTTTTTGGTCTTGATAGGATTGTTGTTTGTCTTCTTCTTTATTATCATAGTACAAAGGTACAAAATATAGAAGGCAGCCCTAACAGCTGCCTTCCCATAGGTAATCGCTAAACAACCTATTTAATATTAAAGTCTTTAACCTTGAAGTAGTCATTCATACTCATAAGCACCCAATCGTACATAAGCTCTCTCTGGTACTTCTTTAACTTCTTCCCCCTCTCCTTGGCATTTGACCAAGCCTTGGGCTCTGAATCAAATCTGTTTATCCATCTGTACACAGTGCTAACAGAAACCTTATATCTGTCTGCTAATACAGTTACGTCGTAAAAAGCATTCTTAGTCTTTAGATGTACATATACTAACTGACTCCCTCCAGAAGCACGGGCGTCTATATTAAGACACTTCTCTCCCATCTTACTGGCGCACCTGTGTATCCAATATTTTTCTTTTTCTTGTAGATCCTCTATAGTATCTGCCTGATCTATCATCCTGCATTCTACTATGCATTTTTCAGAAAGGAGTTTACCACTACCCTTGTAGCTCTTATCGAATGACTTTCTTTTATGCTGTCCTATGTAGTAACAGCCATCATCTGTTATGGTTACGTATATGTATCCTATCATATGTTAAGTTGTTTAGCGAAAATAAAGTTAGTCTTTTTCTGTCATATATCAAAAAAAAGTTGTAACTTCGCTCTAGGTTAATCCCGCAATAAAGATTCTTTCCTCTTAAATCTTCATTGCTCTACCGGAAAAATCACCACGTATCTGGAGGGTCGTCGCCCCAAGCAGAGACCCGCTCAGATACTTTGTGAGAGCGGCAAAAACTATCCCCACAGTAAACACCCCCAGATCCTGTCAGTTCGCACAGCTTTAATAGCTGTTTGCTCCTGCCAGTATCCTTCTTTCTCCTGCACGAAAACCTCCCCCGACTAGCTTGATCATACTTAACAGCTTTATGTCCATTCAAAAGCACTCTAAACAGCTCATATACCCCTTAAAAAAGGGATGAGTAATGTTTAGGTGGGGGATTATATATAGTATAGAACGTTGGCGCACGCAATCCGAAGTGAAATCTGAAACCCCACCCCCTACAGATAAAGTATTGATTGTCAAAACTTTTAGCGTTTGCTATCTACAGTACTGGTTCAGCTATAGCTATGTAACTATCTGGTTTACAGACGGCTAGCTGATCCGGTGGAACAGACTAGTTGCCGATGGTGTTCTGTCCATAGGTGGAACAATCCCCATCCCACCATACACCTCAACCCAACACACTCTCACACGCTCACACATCCACGCTCCTGGCGTTTCTTTAGGCTGATGGATACCAACCCTGGGTCAGCCCCTTACGTGCGCATAGGTCATACTAAGGGAAGATTTAGATGCCTAGGTATTTATACTCAATTGTGAAAAAAAGTGTGTATAACCCTTGTGTAATCCAAATAGCTGTCGTACCATTGTATTGTTGAAAGGGACAAAGCGCCGTAACGCTGAATCCGACTAGTTAGGTCTAGTGACGTTCTTTACTTATTGGATACTAAGTTATAATCAGTCTGATGAGGGGTAGCAATCTACTACCCTGAGTGCTTCGGCACTCGACCCCTGAGATGGGGCGAAACCACGGGATATGGGGAGCATATCAACTAATAACAGCGGAAGTGCTTCGGTGCTTCCGTTGGTTACTGATAACTTAATTAAACGCTTTATGAAAAAGTACGTAATGACACACGATGATGGAACAAAGCAAGTATTCACTACTCGATTCACACAAAAAGAGTTATGCGCTTTACTATACGCTGTAGAACTCGCATTTGGAGATGTGGATGTCTTCAGGAGAGACGCTCAAGAAGATGCTGAGAAACTGAAAGCAATCCTTCAGCAAAAACTGCTTATAAGAGGTGTTACCGATAGGGGCTATGATAAATTCTACGACACTTATCTAGACACATTCAATGAGCAATAAAGCCTCTAACAATTAAGCCTCCTTCGGGAGGTGGTTACTGATAACTTAAAACCTTTTACAATGGAAAAGCTAACAAACGAAATCATCGAACGCCTAGAATACGTAGATGGAGATGGCGTTGAATTCGAGGTATACCAAGATCCCGAAACCGGTAAATTCTACCACGTAGAGATTGAGATTGTGAGACACTTTGAATGCGCTGAAGCGATTGATGAAGCGAAAAGAAACGAATTATGGACTGCACATTTTGTCGACCGCAGATGTTAAGCAAACCCTCCTGATGGAGGGGGTTACTGATAACTTAATTTTATTGAACTATGCTTAACGCAATGTACTACCAACTAGGAAATACCATAACGTACATTATCTCAGGAGATAATTACGAGGACACCTACTACTACGAAATCGATGCCAACATCGATGATTGCAAGGTCATTGTATCGCCTTTTGATTGTGATGATTCACCACAATTTAGAGGCTACATCAAGCACCTGATTGAACGTGCAACGCCAACCAGATTTTACGTGGTGTACGAATAGCAAAAGCCACCTTCGGGTGGCGGTTACTGATAACTTAAAAAAATGCTTATGAATAAAGTAGATTTTATACAGCTGTTACAATCGCACGATTGGACATACCAATACAGCGATGACCCCAGCAAGTACAAACGAGGTCAGGCTCAACGTGAAGCCATTAACAAGGCTAGAAAGCAGCTTGGCGTAGAGGGTGATGCCCTCTACGAAACCTACAGCAAAGTACCTGAGGCTAGAATCGTTGTCCCGGTGAAAGCCGAACGCACTATGCCCAAGGTAATGTGCCGTAACACCGGTCGTATGGGGCACTTAATCGATAAGAGTCCGAACGGATTTATGGAGGTTAGATTCAGCGATGGATACCGCACGGAATTCCTACGCCAGACCGACATCATCAAGCTAGGCTAAGCCTAGTGGTTACTGATAACTTAAATTAATTGTTTTATGAAAACTCAAACACAATTTACAACAGCACAGCAAGAAGTATACGCTATGCTGACTGAGAACACCGGTAAGCATCTGTCGGATAGTGGCGGTGCATACGGCAGACACTGGGAACGTAATCAGTCAAAGACCATCGAGGACTTTGACAAAGAACCTGAATCTATCGTTGTATTTGACAAACGATACAACTATTTCGATAGAACCGTAAGTGTATTTCATTACTTGTCTCAACTTGAACTAGATGAGGTCTGTGATGAATTTAACAGCCTCAATCGTGATGCGAAAGATTGGGATGGTGAATACTACGGAGTCTCTGAGAAGGCTCAAGAATACCTTGATACTATGGGATTCTCTGAGAATTACACTTTCAATACTTATAATGGAGATTCAGACCTCACACAAGTATTACAAGGTACTTGGATTAGGGATGAAGACGGAGAGGTTTACCTCTTACTTCAGATTCACGGAGGCTGTGATGTCCGTGGTGGTTACACCAATGCCAGACTATTTATTCCTGCTTATAGCACTAATTACAGCAAGGTAGGCTGTGATAGTTATAACGAAGGGATAATTCACGAATACCTATGGGATTATATGGATAGCTCTACTCTAGAGGATGAACTAGAGCATATCGATGTATATGACGAGAACGGGGACATAATCCCTACTGAAGAAGCTATAAAGCTGTACGAAGAACATTGTTAAAAAAGCCCCTCATTGAGGGGCGGTTACTGATAACTTTAAAAACAAATTGCTATGGGACTAGATATGTACCTATTCAGAACTACTTACTTAGGATTGCTTAATGATGCGTCTGTAAAGGAACTTAATTCAGCACACATCAAAGGTGAACGAATAAGTAGAATAGTCGAGGAAATGGCTTATTGGAGAAAGGCAAACCACATCCACAATTGGTTTGTTAAAAACGTTCAAGACGGCGAAGATGACTGCAATGAATACTATGTCACCAACGATCACATTAAAGCGCTTAACGAAGCTTGTAAGAAGGTCTTAGATGACAACTCTTTAGCTAAGGAGCTGTTACCTACATCTAGTGGTTTCTTCTTTGGAGGCGTAGAGTACGACAAGTACTACTTTCATTGGGTATCTCATACCCTAGAGGTAACTAATACGTTACTTGAGGAGATGGGGAATTACAACTCATTTTCAGTCGACATTGTATACCAAGCATCTTGGTAGAAGATTAAGGAGGGCAATGCCCTCTGGTTACTGATAACTTAATTAAATGACTATGAAATACGATTTAGAAGTAACCGGAGTAGTGTACACACAAACTCCTATGGGGACATCTTACAGATGCACAACGAACGTGGATGGTGTAACAATACACTACACTAGCATCATAGGGATAACCTTCATAGAGGGCACGTGGTCGAAGATAAAACACTACCAGCACCTAACAGAGGCACAGCTAGAAAACCTGATCGATAAGTACGAAGAGACTAAAAGCTTGCACGTTACTCAATTAAACAGTAGATTTGACTATGGAAACTGAATTTATGCAGACCTTAAGCAAGGCTGAATTGAAAGCGGTTGAGCTTGGTTTGAGATTCCTATTGGATGACATAACCGAAGAGCTTAAGCACTACGAAGAGTCACGGATGGATGAAGCCGTGCAGACCTCAAGGGAGGTCTTAGAAGTACTTTATAGCGTACTTAAAAAGGTACGTGAAAAGGGGATGGAATAAAAGATAAGACTATGAAAGAAGACTTAATGGAGATATTCAAGGATATGAATATCGTTACCGTATTTATAATCGTAATGCTATTACCAATGGCTATAGGTTACGTTTTAACGACAGCTATTCAAAAGCTGTTTGGTTTATTCACCAGATAAAAACAAAAGAGATGACAAAAGAAGAAACAATCAAGAAGATGAATGAGAGCACCAACCTTATGACCAAGGGTCAGATGATGGATGAGCTCTACTCAGTAATCGAAAGGATGAAAAACAGAGCTGAAGCAGATTACGATGCTCTGAATCTGTTAGATGCATCACGCATCGAATGTCTACTAGAAAACTACGAGATTCTAGCTAAGACTGAATAAGTAACTAAATTAAATTAACTATATGACTTTAGGAGAAAAGCTGTCTTTGATACAGCAAGAATTCAAGGCTCAAAAGAGCCGTTACAACAGCTTCGGTAAGTACAACTTCCGTTCAGCTGAAGACATCTTAGAAGGATTGAAACCCTTCAACAAGAAGTACAAGGTATACTTTGTGGTTAAGGAAGAGGTAACGACCTCTTTCATCGGTGCAACAACTCCGGTGATGGTCTCTAAGGCTACGATACACGATATCGAAAGCGATGCATCAGTCTCAGCAACAGCCATTGTGGGTGTTGACCTAGCGCAGAAGGGGATGCAAATACCACAAGCATTCGGTAGTGCTTCTTCTTATGGGAAGAAGTACGCACTTGGAAACCTATTATTGATCGATGACACCGCAGATGCAGATGCTACGAACAGCCACGGCAATTCCACAGCTCCGAGCAAAGCCCCTGCGAAGAAGGATGACAGCTTCCAGCAGTCTATCGATTACTTGAAGTCTACTCCAGACGACAAGAAGGGAGCTGTACTGCAGATGATTTTAGACAAATACGGCAACAAGTTTTCTGAGAAACAAGTAGCCGCACTTAGAAAGTTTGTCTAATGGAGTTTGCTAAGTTATTGGTGGAGCGGACAGGTAAGCCATACCTGTCCTACTCCGCCCTAAAATACGCCGCAGATGGTGGGAAACAGCAGGATATGAAGCTGTTTGAACTCTATGTGCGGGGGTTACTGAAGAAAGATAGCCCAGCGCTAACCTTCGGTAGCTTATACGATATGATGCTACTCGAACCCGAAAAGGTTGATGATAGCTTCTACGTTCTTGACGACAGCGAAATTATCGCTGAACTGAAAGACGAATACAAGAATCCCAGAGCCTCAAAAGCCTACAAGGAATGGAAGGCATCACAAGAATCGGATGGGCGCACTCAGGTGAACGAGGAGGATTGGCAGATGGCTGTCGATATGATTAATCGTTTGGACAGCTCCGAGATTGTTGACCCTGAGACCGGGGAGATGATCCCGGTACGCAACTTCCTTCAGGGACAAGCTCAGGTTGAATTCAATACTTGGATAGAAGAGATACCGGTACGAGGTTTCTTCGATGTATTGGGTGACGGCTTCGTAACGGACAGCAAGTCCACGAGAAACGTATATGGCTTCAAGTACGATGTCAAGTCTTTTGACTATGACATCCAAGCCTACATCTACACTCAGGTAGCGAAGACAAATACCTTCTATTGGGTAGCTCAAGGCAAGTCTAAGCCCTATCTAACAGCTGTTTACAAAGCTTCTCCGCAGATTATTGCTTCTGGGGAGCGTAAGTTTTGGTCCGGCGTTAGAAACATTGAGAGATGGCTCCGAGACCCATCAAAGGGCACGGAGACATTTGCTATCTACCAAGAGATATGAGTGTATAAATTTGTTTATTAATCCGAGACAACATACATTTGTCTCACAACTTAAATTTAATTAGTTATGGCAGAAGAGAAAATTTTTGCAAACGGATTCTCTTTCAAGAGAAGAGAGAACGCTCCTGATTTTGTTATCGGGAATCAATCAATCAAGGTTGACGATGCTATCAGCTTTCTGAACAAGCATCAAAAGAACGGTTGGGTCAACCTTGACGTCAAGCAAGCAAAGAATGGTAATTATTACCTAGAACTTGACACTTGGGAGCCGAAAGGCGGCGCTAAGGCGACACACAACCCAACAACACCAAGCGGTGACCTTCCGTTCTAAACAGGTTATCAGTGATAGGGGCGGAGCTGAGAGGCTCCGCCTTCCTATCTATTACCTAGAGGTAGAGATGGCTTACTTCAAGACAAAAGCTTGGAGAAAGATGAACACGTGGGTGGTCACCTTCGTGGAAGACAAAGACAGAATACTTAAGGATGACTTCAAAACAAACTCCAGACTCAACGATGAATTCTACGGGTCAAAATTCAAAGGACAGAGAGGACTCAGAATCGACAGAGTCATCAGTAAAAAAAGAATCGGATACACCAACTGGTGATCAGATATTTATCTACTGGGAACAATGAGAGAAACACATCCAATATTAGACAGCAAAGAATTCAAGTCACTGCCTTGGCGCAAACGTATTATCGTTAGGCTCAAGGTGGCTTTCGCTGAATTCATATCAATGCTTTAACGAGGTATAACATAATGTCGGGGAGGAGTATTTTTTGGTTTGACATTTGCCTTCGTGGTGAAGGCGCCTCCCCACATTTACCTGACTAAACGTGTACCAAAGTGGTACACGAGTAACCTTCAAAACAAAAGAGAGATGAATTGGCTAAAAAGATTATTCACCAGAGAAAAGAAAGAAAAATGGACAGCTACTTACTGTTCGGATAACTACGAAGTTAGTAACCTAGGAAGGGTACGGAGTCTAGACAGGCTTAGCACTGACGGAAGGCTTTATAAAGGAAGACCAAAGAAGTTATTCCTATGTAAAACTGGCTACCTTAAAGTGAATGTCACCATTGATGGGAAACAGAAATTATTTGTCGTCCATCAGTTAGTATACTACTCCTTTAACAATGGTGAACCAAGTGGTCATAAATATGTAGTAGATCATATTAATGGCGACCCTTTAGACAATAGATTAGATAACCTTCAATTTGTTTCGCAATGGGAAAATGTTATGAAGGGGAGAGCAAACAAGTACAACTTACCTAAGTACATTACAGCTTGTCCTTACCACTACGACAGGAGTAAGTTGATGTATTGTTACATACCTGTCATTAACAAAAAGCAGCGTGTTCTTAAATCGTCTATAGATCTACAAAAAGTTTTGAAGTTCAAAGAGGAGCATCAAAAAAGTTTGTGTATCAAATAGTGTGAACCTTTAACATCAAAGAGAAATGATAGAGCTAAAATGGTTTGTGGTTTTTTTGATAATCGCATTGAGTATGATATTCATATACCTCACAGGAAAAGATGAGGACAATTAATAACGCAATAGAGATGACAGAAGAGAACTTGAACATTGAGTGGTGGCATAAGAGGATGATCCTATACGCCTTGAAAAAATTTAATACACAACAAGAAGCCGCAGATGCCCTTGGCTGTAGCACTAGACATTTAATCAGGAAAAAAAGAGAGTACTATGAAGACAAACTACAAGACAAGTAGAACAGCTGAAGCTCGTGAGACAATCATTAGGATCGCTCGCTACGCTAGTAAGAATATGATGAGAACTAAAAATAAATCAGAGCAGTACGCAAAGATTATCGATGCGTGTATGCGTGATATCAATGACTATGGAATCGAACAAGATTAAAGATGCTATCATAGAAAGATACGCTGATAGTGATGACATATTATTCGCTGACGGTCTTGACAATGCGATTGTTGGGTTTGATCCAAACAACTGGAAGGTTGTATACTCACGTAGCATATGCATCTCTATACTCTGTGAAGATATGAGTGAAGAGGAAGCCATTGACCACCTTGAGTACAACACATTCAATGCATACGTGGGGAAAAAGACTCCATTGTGGATAGATGACTTTGGGTGGTACTGATGACAGCTCCAGATATTATTTTAGCTGTTGTTGTAATTGCTCTATGGAATGGGTACTTAATTTATAGAATGAATAGAGATGACAAGAAAAAGAAAGCACGTTAAAGAGGTTCAGAAGTATTTAGATATGCTTATGCTGGACCAAGTAAACCTCAGCATATATGCTAGTAGGTTTGGATGGAGTGATCAGATACAGCACCAGCTGTCAAACTCAGCACTGCTAATTAGAAAGTATCAACGCCGACTCAGGCTAATCAAGATGTAATGAGGGAATGCAGTATTTGTAAAGAGCTAAAGACGATAGACAACTTCCACAGAAGAGGTAATGGTCATAGAACAGAATGCAAGTCCTGCAAATCTATAATAGACTCCAAGAGAAAAAGAGATAGAGATCCTTTCTTTTCAGTGTACTACATTCCTGAACATCATTACGTAGGTATGACTAATTCTATTAAATATAGAATGCAAGAACACAAAACGAAAGGAAAGATAGTAGACGGCTATGAAGTAATAGGCATATATGAAAGAGCTGTTGATGCACACTTAGCTGAAACAATACTACACTCTATAGGATATTACGGATTTTATTATAAAGGAAACAAAAAGAAAAAGATGGCATACTTAGACAACAAAGAACACAAGAAGATTATCGACTGCGTACTCGAACAGAACGCAAAGCTGTTCCAGAACTTAGGCGAGGACTGCCCCAAGGCAGACTATGAAAAAGCAAAGCTTGAAGAACGTAGGAAGCTACGTAGGATAATGGATTTAGATCCTGAGAAAATAGGTAGGCTAGTTAAAGACTCACTCGATGACTAAGGATGATATCAAAAGAGTTTGTGACAACACAAAGAATCTCTTAGTAAAAAAGAATGAGGCATACGGCGACAGCGCACTCAATCCACTAGGCATCTTCGGAAATGGAGATGCCGTCGTGTCTCTAGGGGCTAGGATGGATGACAAGCTGATGCGCCTGAAGGGTCTTGGCATAGGCAAAGAATCGATAGATACTTTATACGACCTACACGGATACATAACTTTACTTATTATTGCAATCGAAAGAAAAGAAAACCTAAACAGCTTAGATTCTGTATGTGATGACGATAGTAATACAACAAAATTAATTTCAGATGCTAGAGAAAACCATAACGATGTTCAAGAACGTCAGGGATACGACCGACCCACAACACACTACCATACAAATCTCACTGGAGCGTATCAAGAGTGGCAAACAGAAATCCTTGATAGAGAGGGTACGTGGAGTACACAGCGTGGACCAGAACGGGAATCCGATTCCTGACAAAGAAGCTAAGCTTGAGCTTCCTGTAGTGATGTACAGCGGGAAGTTCTCCGGACGTAAAGACAATGACTTAGAAGAGCACAGCAGTGTCATCGTATTAGACTTTGACCACATAAACGTAGATGAATCCAAGCGTGTTCTAGCTACAGATGACTACGTACTTGCCTGTTGGGTGTCTCCAAGTGGAGACGGACTTAAAGCTTTGGTTAAAGTATCTACACCTAGCAAACACCGTGATCACTTCCGTGCCATATCTTCTTATATGGAACGCCAGTACGGGCTAGAGGTAGACCCTACGGGACAGAATGAAGCTCGCCTATGCTTCGAGTCATACGACCCGGAGATAATCGTTAACGAGGATGCTAAGGTTTTCTCTTCGCTTCTTTCAGAGCGCAGTGAAAACCAAACCGCACAGTCCGCACCCAATACAGACTACAACAAGTTAGCTGTTCTTGCTGCTATGATTCGTAGGGCAGAAGACGGAGCCAAACACCAAGAGCTGCTGAAGGCGGCGAATCTTGCAGGAGGTTTCATTGCCGCAGGACGTGTAGAGGAAGACGAGGCTAAGCGTCTGCTCATCAAAGAGATACTCAAAAGAGATGTCGATAGCGAGGAAGCAGCTATAAATACCATACGAGAAGGTATTGAGCGTGGAAAGACTATGCCTGTACAGGACGTGGTTGACAATGAGAACAGAATTAAAAGAGAGATGCTCATCAACGATGGGGATATGTCTTTTATTTCCGACTCCGATTCAGACTACCAATGGATACACAAGTTTGCCATTGGAGAGATCCCCAAAGGTCTCGACACTGGCAACGCAAGGCTAGACCAGTACTTCAGATACAAGCCTGAGTTTGTTATTATCAATGGACACTCTAACGTGGGTAAGACTACGATGGCACTGTACCTGATGGTGAATTCATCCATACGTCACGGATGGAGATGGATTGTATACAGCTCTGAGAATAAGACAGCCGCTATCAAGATGCGCCTGATGGAGTTCATACTAGATATCCCTATCAATATGATGACCTATGCTGAGCGCACAGCTGCATTCAGCTGGGTATCTGAACACTTCAAGGTGATATCGAACTCAGATGTATACAGCTATATGGACCTGATCATCTTTGCTGAGAAGCTCATCCAGTACGAGGGTAACTACCAAGGCTTCTTCGTAGATCCTTACAACAGCTTGAAGATACAGATGGGTCAGGGGTCAGCACTGTCTACACACGACTACCATTACGAAGCGGCTAGTGAGCTGTTGACCTTCACCAATAGACACGATATGGCTATGTGGCTTAACGCACACTCAGTGACTGAGGCGCAGAGACAGAAGGGTCCAGACGGATTGCCTGTCGCTCCGTTCGCAGAGCAGACTGAAGGAGGCGGTAAGTTCGTGAACCGCAGCGATTCTTTTCTGACGTTTCACAGACGGGTCCAAGCACCTACCTCTGATGAACGTAGAACTATGGAGTTCCACGTTCGTAAGGTACGCTCACAAGAAACTGGCGGTGAACCTACTCCATTAGACGAGCCATTCCTATTCAGAATGAACATAGAGCGCACTGGATTCGAGACACTTGATACTCATAGGAGATTATTTGAGCCATTGGTGATAAAAAATGAGCAAACTTACTTTGAAATCTGATTGCTATTGATTAGATTTGTTATATGTACGTAGATTATAACGAAGTCATAATCATCCTCCCTAAGCCACCAAGCCTCAACAAGTGGTATTCAGGCAAGCACTGGTCTATAAGAAAGAGCCAGAAGGAAAGCTACACTAAGCACATAAAGGAACAGCTAGATACGATCGATCCATTTTGTATGGATCGTTTCGTGATTGACGTAACCTATAACTGTCGCTACGATGTAGACAACGCCATTACTTGTGCCAAGTTTCTTGCAGACTACTTGCGTGCTGAGGGATATGTTGAAGATGACAACCCTAAGTTTTTCACTTCACAGTCAACAACATATAACCCAGAATTAAAGAAAGATGAGTTCAGAGCAAAAATTAAATGCTATGGATATAAAAGCCGTGAGTAAATCCTACTACACGGCTCTTTATATGGTGCACGATTTAACAACAGACCTTTACGAATCCATTCACGATGAGAAAGGCAATCCTATTCTAGACGAAGAGTTCTTATACCAGCTGATACAGCAGTACAAGAAGGTTGTTCGTGGAGAACTAGATATGATTAAATCTGCAGCAGCACAGTACAATGAGTCAAGATAAGATAGTACTAGTATTTTTGGATGCACTGCAAGGTGTAAACTTCCACAGATTACAGACACCATTCTTGAGGCTGATGTCTAGAGGTATGCGTGTACATTTCTTCAAGGACTTTGATGAGCTGAAGACATTCAATACTGATGTCATCTCTCATATCGTAGTGTCTAGAAGATGTACCGTAAACAATTACAAGGCGTTCAGTGAATGGCTCAAGGCTAACGACATCAAGCTAGTGCTTGATCTCGATGACTACTGGGAACTGCCAAAGCATAATGCGGCACACGACTTCTACAAGAAGCATAAGTCTATTGAGATTCTGGAGTCTATAAAGATGTGTGACATAATCTGGACACCGTCTAGATATCTAGGCAATCGTATGTCAAAGGTTAATCCAAAAGCAGAGGTTCACATCATACCCAATACACTGGACCTTACCCACAGCCAATGGCAACAGAAGAAGAAGCCTAGCAAGGAGGTAAGGTTCGGATACCTTGGTGCGAAGAACCACGGCAAGGACATCAACCTGATATCTTATGACTTCACCGGAAAGCAAATGCACTGCGTGAATATAGAGGACTACCCAGCGAGGTTCAAGGCTTCACACATAATGCAACCGGGAACCATTGGAGACTACGGGAAGATGTACGAGAACTTTGATGTTTCTCTGGCGCCGCTTCAAGGCGGCACCTTCAACAAATCTAAGAGTGATCTTAAGGTTGTTGAGGCAGGGTACACAAGGAGCTCTATCATAGCTTCCAACACCACCCCCTACAAGGAGAGCATAGAGAACAACGTAACAGGTTTGCTGTGCTCTACACCAAGGGACTGGAAGCACGCCATTGAATCTATGACCAAGGAGAAGCACCGTGAGCTTTCAGGTAATCTGAATAAGCACATCAAGAAGCACTACGACTTGGACAAGTTGAATAAAATACGAACAGACTCTCTAGGACTTTAATATGTTTATCAAAGAACAAGAGCTGTTCGAAGCCTTAAAGAACAGCTTCATACCAGACCTAACGCCAAGCCATAAGAAGATGGCAAGGTATGACTGCTACTCTAAGTCTCACAACCTAGACATAGAACTCAAGTGCAGGAAGAAACACTACGATGATTTACTGATTGAAAAGAAGAAGTACGATGCACTCGTATTAAGAGCTGTTACCTTTGGCTCGTCGCCAGTGTATATCAATTCAACACCCGTTGGTGTATGGGCGTTCAGGATACTTGAGATAGGCGAACCCTCTTGGGAAACAAGGGGGATGCCCAAGACCTCAGAGTTTTCACAACGCCAGTTTATCGATAAGGTTGTAGGCTATTATCATATTGATTTAGGGGTGGAGATTACGGACAAAATTAAATAACCGTCAGGTTATATTTTGTACCTTGCATCTCCTTTGTTTAACCCCGTAAAATACATTATGATATGGCTGAAGATATCAACCTCAGCGAAGACTTCGCAGACTTCGTAAACGAACTAGCAACCAGCGAAAAGAATAGCAATGCGTGTTCAATCGACAACCCAGAATGCGAAGGCTGTGGGAGCTAAGCTAAGAATGTAATTCAAGAGAGGGGTCTTTACAACCCCTCTCACCACTTAATTTAATTGACTATGAATAAAACTCAACGAGAAATCGAGGACGTGCTGCAGGTACGTCTATCCTTTATGCAGCTAGAGGACTACTGGAACAAGTACTCAAAGGAGAACAACGTCACTAGCAGCAGACTACACGAAAACGTAATACACCGACACGCATTCTGCCACGCAGTAAGGGAGAATGCTAGAATGTCCCTGCAGAAAATTGGTAAGATCATTGGGCGTGATCACGCAACAGTTATATGGGGATGCAAGAATCACGAGATGAACTATAGGTTCGACTCTGATTACAGGATTGTATACGACAACATCAACCAAGAGATACAGCATATGCTTCTAGAGAACGGCGTGGTCCCCAAGACCATAGCCGATGGTAACGATGTCAGGGATGTACACTTCAAGTTTCTAGATCTATCAAAGAGACTAAGAGGATCTATCAGTACAGTCAACAGCTACAAGATGGAGATCAAGAAGGTAGAGGTATACAAGAAGCACATCGCCGAACTTCAAGCTAAAAATCAAAGGCTTAATAAAGAATTATCTAGATTAAAGAATCTACTCTAACAATTAAATTAAATACTATGGGTACTCACTCAAAAATTAAAATGCCACCTAAGCTGTTTAAAAAAATAACTAGAGAATATAAGCGCCGATATAAACTTAATCCATTAGAAGCCACCAGAAAGAGGGAGAACGTAATCAGCAGGCACTGCTTAGGTCTGATCCTGCAGGATGAATTTCATATGGGCGCTACAGATATCAGCTCCCTGATAGGATGCGACCACGCCAACATACTCTACGGAAACAAGAAGGCGGAGGAACAGATAGCTGTTAGGAATGCACAGTACGTTAAATCGCTGGAGAACTGGAGGCGCATCTTCAAGAGGAACGACATAGAGGTATCCGATGCTGAGGAGACAACAAACACAATAAAGAATAGAATAACAGCTGTTATTAGTGATGGCATCACAGATTCGCTTATACTCAAAGAAGAAGTAGGAGACGTCTTAATAGATGTGTTAAGAACTTTCGCACCAGAATATGTGGAGGAAGACTAACCTTTGCGTATCTTTGACCTGATTCTTATCCTGCTTTTCTCATAGTCATCTCTAAGCAGCGAAGGGTTCCTTAACGGGAACCCTTCTTTTTTTTAGCCTTAGCGTAACAGCATTGCCCGTCACACTCCTTTGGCTCTATTTCACAATACTCAATCTTTCTAGGGGTATTGTCTCTCTTTCTCTTACTCATTAAACAGATACTTATCGATTAGTCTTTTTCCTATTGCCAGTGCTAACAGTATTAGCGCAAAGTAAAAAACTAGTCCCTGTATCTTTTGCAAGAATGTTTTTTGTTCAACATATACAACTTTTTCAAATGGTACTTCAATCTGTTTCACTATCGTATCCGAGTCGCATTTGGCGTCTATAATAAGTGTGTCCACATTCCTTATTACTTTCACTTTCAGCCTTTCCTTTTCTACTACTATAGTATCTTGTTGCTTCGTAATCACAGTATCCGTGGTAACCACAGGCGGCACTACAACCGTGTCCGTCACAACCAGCGTGTCTTTTTCCAGAATCATAGGGTCTTTTTTCACCGCTCGCTTTAGGTGCCATTGAGCGCTGCAGCTGATCAATGAGCTTATTATAATTAACTGTACCAGCCATTTCATCAAGATAGTGATTTAATCATTTCAATCATTTCAGGTTGAGGGAAGATATCTGTCTTGTCCTTACGCACAGAGTTGTGGGTGTACAGTCCAGCCTCGCCACGCAATGCCTTCTTAGACACGCTCCACATATCTTCTTCGCTGTAGTCTAACGGGATGCCGTAGATCTCGTTCCAGTATCTCAACAGATTTTCTACACTGCGTATCTGTTCGTCAGAATATCTGTGGTAGAACCTGTGTCCTTTGTACGGAGTCTCTAGTTCACACACCTCCTCCTTCGGCACTGTTCTGTCAACATAGTTGTAGAACTTACCGTTCTTTTCTTCGAGCCATCCCCAAGCGTTGATCTCTACACCGATAGCAATCTTGTCTAGTCTCTGATAAGGGATGTCGTATGCTTGGAAGGTACCTCTCTTTACACCTAGGTGATAAGCCCAGTATCTACTGCTGAATGCCTGAGCGATTACACCGTCGCCTTCTTTGGCGCCTGTATTTGAGATACAGACGCAAGTGGCGATCCTGCCTCGGCTGTCTCTACCCCAGTGCTTAATTGTGTTTACACCGCTGGAGTTACCCGCAGTGTGGTGCAAGTAAATCTGTTTCTTAGGGTGCTCTTCTTTTACATACTCACCGTCTGGTAGCGGCACCTGAATAATGTCCTTTAGGAAATCGTGTGACATAATTTATTTTTGTTTAGCAAATTTTTCTAATCCAGAAACACCTAATGATCCAAGGGTCACTATAACAAAGCTGTTATATGTAAACTCGTTGATGTGTAGGTCTTTCCCAAACGCACCAGTGATCACATCGGCAAGCATCACTAGTACCATTACAGCAAAGGAGAGAAAACCTATAATGGTTTTCTCGTTCCAATTGTTGTCGTCCTTAAATATATCTGTGAACTTCATTATATATCTTCAATCTTTAGCTGTATGTATTGCTTGTTGAAATCGGCAACCAATTTGTATCTAGCCTTTTCAAGCTGGTCCAGTCTAGCTTCTTGCTTTAGTGGATCCTTGATGCCTGCCGCCTCGTCCTCAAGCTTACTAATTTTTTTCAAACGGGATCTGTAATCCTTACCCATCTTATGCATTTTATATATCTTCTTGGCATCTGCCCCTTCGATTATGCCTGCCTTTACTTCCTTGAACTTTTGGTTAACATCAACAGTTCTTTCATAGAAGCTGTTTATATTTGAATACTCGTATGGCTGTCCGTTGAAGGTACGTACAAAAGGAATCTGTCTAGATTCTAGCTCGTCCCAGTTACCAGTCAAAATCTTATCTATAACATTTGCAGATCTTGTCACAAACTTACCCGCACCACCAGTAATAGTTTCAACTACAAAATCAGCCTTATCTGGATTTACATCTATGTATCCTGATCTATACGCAGACCCTCCAGTAACTTCGTTCAACCATTTAGCGATTGACTGTGTCCATCTGTAACCACTTTCTTTTCCTAATTGAGACTCCGGCTTTGGTGCAGGGTCGTATATGAAATTCTCGTTATATATCTTCTGTCCAAAATAATCTTCGTTAAGACCTATAGCCACTGGGATCTGAGTAGCAGTAGGCAAAATAAATTTAATAAAGAATGAAGAAGCATCTTTACTGGTAGGAAAGTTAATCGGGGAGAAAGAACCTATCGCAGTCTGCCCTATTGCCGATGCTACTTCTCCCGGAGTCTTAGTTCCATTCAATCCTTCAGATGTGTAAGAACCTGCTACATAGAATACGTTCGACCCATATGGCAAAGGTATCTTCCAATAGTCCTTGCCGTTAGGCTTCATAATGATTATGTTTCTTTCTTTTTCGAATTCCGGTATCTTAGAGAAGAAAGATTCTTCATCCTCATCTTCATCGCTCATCCATTCATTGAATACCGACATAACACCGCCCATAACAAACAAACCTACAGCCATCTTCTGCGCTCTGGTAAGGTGATACTTTCTATTCCCCTCGCTGTCTATTTTGTATGCAGGCTTTAAGCTACGTAACAATCTAGAGCTACCCTGAACAGAGGCATTGAAGAACAGATATAGGGTGTTACCCATCTGTCCTAATGAACCAGTTTTGTTAAAGTTAACTGTCAAGTTCTTTCCGAGCTCGGCGGCTTTGGCTCTAGGGGTGCCAGCCTTCCGAGCATTGACATATGCTGATAAACGAACTGCATTCTCTACAGAAGAGTTTACACGCTCAACTAAGTTAGCTGCAGCTTTGATTGCATTATCTCCTTTACCTCTTATCAACTTCTCAATGTCCTTGTTTATTTGATCTGCAGGCTTACTATAGAACCATTCAGTCTTAGCGCCGTCCTCCAAGAACTCCTTGTAGTACTGATCCATATCCTTGTTTCTGGAGGCTTCCTTCTTGCCAGTCCATCCACCCTCAACAGCGAATATAGTTTTAAGTGCAGGGTACACATCTTTAACTGTCTTGCCTACA
>WLWH01000624.1_pt1 | contig 28435 bp, 21 predicted proteins | sample 6712741 | NCBI WGS metagenome assembly WLWH01 (sample SAMN12718694, study PRJNA515312) | sponge metagenome | isolation source: marine sponge | host: Mycale hentscheli | place: New Zealand: South Island, Marlborough, Capsize Point | collected 2003-05-01
TATAATGGAAAGAATATTATAATAAAACAAAATAAAAATTAAATTAAATGGCATCAACAGACAGAATATTTGTAAGTCCAGGTGTATTCACCTCAGAAAAAGACTTAACGTTTGTAACAAGACAAGTTGGAGTTACCACATTAGGTTTAGTGGGTGAATCCCCTAAAGGTCCAGCATTTGACCCAGTATTTATTTCAAACTATGATGAGTTCCAAAGATACTTTGGTGGGTTAAATAGTGAGAAATTTGAAGGAACTGGATTTCAAAAATATGAATTAAATTATATAGCTAAATCATTCTTATCACAAACAAATCAATTGTATGTGTCTAGAGTGTTAGGGTTATCTGGTTATAAAGCAGGTGCGGCTTGGTCGTTAACTATTGATGCAGATGTAGATTCTTCTACTACTGCAACAACAACTACTTCTTCAGTAGTAACATTATTAACTTATTCAGCATCTACTGCAGGAACACCAACTACTTTAGTATGGGGTGATTCAAACTTAGAAGCTTTATATGATGCTGGAGAAATTACTAGTAGTTTTACTAACTTAGGTAATGTTGCAGATGGTGGTACTATTTCAATAACTTCACCTAAGTATGTTAAAACCGGAACTAGTTTCAGTGGTGCTACTTTTGATATGGAGGTTACTGAGAGAGGAACAACTTCTGGTGGTTCAATTGTAACTGGTGTGACTTCGGGAACTGTTGTTACATATACAGGAACATCTTATAGTGATATTGAAGATAGAGTTGTTGCTACTTTAAGAAGTAGAGGGTCAGTTAATTCAGATGAATTAATGGAATTTGATGTTACCGCATCAACATCGGTTAATATCTCTACAATTGTTGATAGTTCTGATCCATTATCTAATTTCTCTATTACAGGTACAAACAGAGATAGTGAATCTTTCACATATAACATATCTTTAGATACTACAAAGAAGAATTATATTACAAGAGTATTGGGTGTTTCACCACAAGATAAAGATGGTGAGTTATTTGTTGAAGAAATTTACCAAAATAGTTTGGATGACTTAAACTCAGCTGGAAAAGTAAGAGGTATTAACTCTACTATAGTTCAGATGTCTGGTTCATTAAATGATTATAGTGAGGAATATCAATCAGCATCATCACCATATGTTTTATCTGAATTAAGAGGTGGTAAATTAGAAAGGTTATTTAGGATAATTACTATTTCTGATGGAAACGCAGCAAACAAAGATATTAAAATTTCAATTATTAATATTAAACCAGATGAAAAAACTTTCGACTTAATTGTTAGAAAATTTTATGATACTGATTCTAAACCAACTATTGTTGAAAAGTTCTCTAAACTTTCAATGAACCCAACAGACAGTGGATTTATTGGTAGGAAGATTGGTACTTCAGATAGTGAGTTTGTATTAAAGAGTAAATATATAATGGTTGAATTAGCAAAAATATACCCTACAGATGCTTATCCAGCAGGATTTGAAGGTGTTGTAGTAAGAGATTATGAAGGCGACAATGTAGACGGTGTTGCACCAAAAATTGAATATAAAACATCTTATACAGATACAGAAAAGAAAAGAAAATCTTATTTAGGTCTTAGTACTTCAATAGGTATTGATCAAGACTTCTTTAATTATAAAGGAGAAGATGCTTGGACTGGTAAGACTGATGGTTTCCATATGGATTCAGGTGTTACTACAACAACTATCGGAACCACAACTAACACTTTCCAAGTAGGTTCTGCAGAGTTTAGAAATGACGCAGATTTAATTGGTACTGACTATGAAAAACTAGATTCTAGAAAATTCACATTCGCACCATTTGGTGGTTTTGATGGATGGGACATTTATAGAACCCAAAGAACTAACGGAGATGGTTATACAATAAACGGAGCTAAGGGTAAATTAGGTGGACCTAGTGGAACTGGTCAATTTGGACCTCATATTACTACTACAGGAATTAACGGTATAACTTCTGATTACTACGCTTACTTTAAGGGTATTAGATCATTTGACAATCCAGAATCAACAAATATTAATATATTTGCTACACCTGGTATTGACAGTAGAGATAATGTTTCATTAATAAATGAAGCAATCGATATGGTAGAAGAAGAAAGAGCGGATTCATTATATATTATTACAACACCTGATACTGATAGTAGTGGTGTAGTTGCAATGACTACAGATGAAGCTGTTGACGTAGTTGCAGATTCAGGAATTGATTCTAGTTATTCGGCTACTTACTTCCCATGGTTGCAGATGCAAGATACTGAGAACAATCAATATGTATGGTTACCACCAACTGTTGAGGTTGTTAGAAACATTGCATTAACTGATAACGTTGCTTTCCCTTGGTTCGCTACAGCGGGTGTAAATAGAGGAACAACAAACGCAATCAAAGCAAGAACTAAATTAACTTTAGATCAAAGAGATACACTATACGAAGGTATGATTAACCCAATGGCAACATTCTCAAATGTAGGTGTAGTTATATGGGGTAATAAAACTTTACAAAGTACAGAAACTGCACTTAACAGAATCAACGTTAGAAGATTATTGTTACAAGCAAGAAAACTTATTTCAGCAGTTTCTATCAGATTGTTATTTGAACAAAACGATTCAATCGTAAGAAACCAATTCTTATCGTTAGTGAATCCAATTTTAGATAACATTAGAAAGGAAAGAGGTTTAACTGACTTTAGAGTTCAATTAGACAACGATCCAGAAGCTATAGATAGAAATGAATTAAATGGTAGAATCTTTATTAAACCAACAAGATCGTTAGAATACATCAGTGTTGAGTTTAATATTACTAACACAGGTGCAAACTTTGATGATATCTAATAAAAATAATATGGGGGGAATATTCTCCCCATTTTTTTAATTTATAATATTTATATAAAAAAAATATATTATGACAATAAAATTAACAGAAACAGATTTAAGGAAAATGAATCGTAGTAATAAAGCTTCTATGATTATTAAAGAAAATTGTAATAAAGTAATAAGAGAAAATAAAACAATTAGTTACAATCAATTATTTAACACTATATGTGAAACAAGTAATGCATTACATAGAAAAGGTGTTAAATCAAACCAAATTAACGAAGGTATCATGGATGCTTTAGGTTCAATTTTTGGAAATAGTCCAGGTGGATTTATGCAATCATTTAAAGAAAGAATTATTTCTTTTATCCTACCAAAAATAGGTATTGACGGTGAGTTACTAAGTTTCTTAAAAGTTGCATTAGGTAACTTAGAGTTTTCAGACCTTAAATTATTTTTATCACCATTAGATAACTGTGAGAAAATCGCAGATGTTTTAACTGATAGTATTATTGAGTATTTAGGTGAATACTTATTAAGAAAAATGGATGTAGGTGGAGGATGGATTTCTGACACATTCAGAAACGCAGCTTTCGAAGCACTTAATAACGATGGTTTCGTACAAGATTTACAAGATAAATTTGCACCAATGTTTTGTGAAAAAATTAGATCGGCTTTTGGTTCTAACGCAGAAGAAGTAGTTGGTCAAGATATTGTAGATAATGTAGAGTAATTTTTATATAAAAAAGATGAAAGTACAATTAACAGAATCACAGTATAACAGATTGGTAGAGTTTCAAAAGAGAGGGTATGCTTTTGATTGGGACGATAATATTTTGGTTATGCCAACACATATTCACTTAGAAGAGAAGGTTGGTGATGAATGGAAACCGGTAGATGTTTCTACCACTGAGTTCGCTGAAATAAGACATTTATTACCAAATGATAAAAACCCCGAAGGTAAGGGATATAGATTATTAAACAATAGTATTAGTGACGCATATTCAGATTTTAGAGATTATAACACAATGATTAGAGATGCTAGAGAAGCAATCGAAACCCGTAGTTTTGCACCATATTTCGGTAAGTTTAAAGAGGCCTTACTTTATGGTAATGATTTTTCAATTATTACTGCAAGAGGTAATCCACCTAAGTCTATAAGAGAAACTATTAAGATGATTATAGATAACCACTTTACTGATGAAGAAAGAGAGAAGATGATAGATAACCTAGGAGGTATATCAAAAGATAAAACTCTTACACAAGAAGAAATAGAAGAAATCGATAAGTTAAACGATAAGTTAATAGATGATTACTTAAAATTACAAGATTATGACCCTATTTCTGCTGACGAATATAAAGAAAGATATGGTGGTGGTTCATCGGCTAATCCAGAACGTGAAAAGATGAGAGCTTTAGAAAGATTTGTTAAGAGAGTAGTAAGTGATGCAGGTAATCTTAAATCTAATCCTAAGTTTACTGGTTTCAGTGTTGGTTTCAGTGATGACGATTTAGGTAATGTTAGAGCCGCTGAAGAATTCATAAGAAAGGATTTAATAAAAAAATATCCAGATGTGAAATTTTTGGTTTATGATAGCTCTGATCCTAATAACCCAAAAAAGAATAGAATATATTTAGAAAAATTATAATTTTTTAAATTGTAGATATTTATAATAAAGAATAAAGAAAAAAAATTAAAACAATAGAATTATGGGAGACATGTTAATGAGAATGCCCGTTCCTTACGAGCCGTTAAGACAAAATAGATTTATATTCAGATTCCCTTCTGAATTAGGTATTCAAGAATGGTGGGTATCAACAGGATCTAGACCAAAATATACAAGTGAAGAAACAGAAATACCTTTCTTAAATACATCAACTTTTGTTGTAGGTAGATTTAAGTGGGAATCTATTTCAGTAAAATTTAGGGATCCAATCGGACCATCAGCTACACAAGCCTTAATGGAGTGGGTTAGATTACATTCTGAATCAGTAACAGGTAGACAAGGTTATGCTGCAGGTTATAAGAAAGATGTAGAATTAGAAATGTTAGACCCAACAGGTGTTGTTGTACAGAAATGGTTATTAGAAGGTACACAACTTAATGATGCTGATTTTGGTGCTTTAGATTATAATTCATCTGCACTAGCTGAAATTACAGCAACTTTAAGATTCGATAGAGCAATTAACGTATTCTAAAGAATAGTAGTTATAATATATAATTAAAAGCCCTTAATATTAAGGGCTTTTTTTATATCTAATGATATTTATAAACAAACATTATTTAATATGAAAGATATTAACGAACAAATAGATAGGATTAAACAACTTTTCACAGAGGAAAGATTACACGGAAATTTAATAAAAGAGACTACTGAAGAAGTAACTGAAGAAGAATCTGATGAAGTAACTGAACAGTTAGGTAAAAAAATTAAACAAGGTGTAAAGAATATTAAAGCCAATAGAGCCGAAAAAAAGGCAGAAAGAAAACAAAAAAAGGCAGATAAAAAACAAGATAGAGCAACTAAAGCTCAATCAAAAGCTGATGACGCTAGTAATACAGCAGTTGAAAAACGTGCATCTGCAAATGCTACAAAGGCAGTTGATTCCGGTGAAACAACACCAGCACCAACTACTACAAAAGCAACTACTACAAAAGCAACTACTAGTAAGTCTACTGGGAAAACTTCTTCAGGAGTATCAAAAGGTGATTTCACTAAACCATTAACAGATTTAGGTGGTGCAGATGGTAAATCAAGATATATTCTAACAGGTAAAAATAACGATGGAAAATTAACTGCTAAGAAAGTAAATTCTAGTGGTAAAACTATTGCAACATATGTTAGAGAATCTTATATGAATAAAAACTCTTTATTCGAATCTGTTTATACATTCGATAAAAAAAATATAATTAAAGAAAACTGGAAATGGAATGAAGGTGATAATGGTGCTGGTAAAGTTTTTAGTGATTCTTTAAGTAAGAAATTTGATGACGCAATTGGGCAGATAGGGACTACAATACCTACAACTGGTAATGATGGTAATTCTGAAGATCCTGTTGCTAATGCTAAAAGTATACCAGAAGAATGGAAAGAATACCCTTGTGTTTATAACAACCCTGATAAGATAGAAAATAAAAAAGATGACGGTACAACTTTCTTCGTTATTGATAATGAAATAGGTAGAATTAGTTACTTTAATAATGGAAGATGTAAGGATACAAAAGGAGAAATGAGAAACTACACATGTAAGGATGGTAAAATTGTAATCGGTAAAAAAGATAAAACATCTTCATCTTCATCAAAAGCAGTAGAAAGTAATATTATAAAAAGTGTTGGTGTATTAACTGGTGATGATTCTTGGTGGGGTAATATCACCCATTCTGCTTTATCTGCAGGTCTTGCTGGTGCCGTTGCTGTTGCTGCTACCCCATTATCATTACCTGTCGCAGCTGTAGCTGCAGCTTATGGAGGTTTAGTAGCAGACAACTTTATGGATAGAAGAAAAGGTGTTAAAGGTTTAGTAGATGCTTTAGATGGTTGGGTTGATAATGAAGACTTAGCTTTTGTGTTAACACAATTAACCTTCTTTAAGGATAAAAAATATCAAGATCCAGTATCTGGAAAATTAGTTCCAGCAATTACTAAGATTAAGGAATTATATCAAGAAGATGAAGGTTCAGATTTAATTGCCGACATCGAAAGTGTAGGTACTAATACATTAAGTAATATGACTTTAAAAGATGGTACAGAAGTTACACCAGATCAATTTAAGGAAATTGTAGTTAAATCATTAAAATAATATGAAAAAGATAATAATAACAGAAAGTCAGTATAACAGAATATTTACAGAAGATATCAAAGATATTTTTCAGGCTATGGGTGACGTAGCTGCAGATAGTGCTACAGCCGCTGCTGGTACAATTCCAATTTTTGGGGATTGGTTAGTTGCATTCCCATCAATGATAAGAAATTTTATACAAATTGCAGAAGGAACTGAAGATTTAAATAACTCAATAGAAAATGATTCACCAACTGAAGATGAAGTTAGAGAGTTACAAGAAAAAATAGTTACTGACTTAATTGATTTACTACAAAGATTTTTAGAATTCTTACCAGATCCAGGTTTGAGTGAGGTAGCTTCATTCTTTACTGGTATACGTTTTAATATAGGAAGAGCATTAGGTGAAGATATTGTAGTAGATATCTTATCAAAAGAAGAAAAGATACTTAAATATTTAAAAAAGTTAGAATCAAATGATGCATTTTGGAATAAGTTGACTAAAAGAGTTGTCCCTTATGATGTTATTGTAGATTCCTTCACTGCGATTAAAGATTCTTCAGACTATATTAAAGAATTACCCACTGATATGCAATTAACTTCAAAAGATAGATTAAATAAAATCGATCAAAAAATAAAATCAGCAGGATTAGCAGGTTAAGTAATTTATTATATTAAGTTTAAGTAAATAAAAATTTACTTATAGATATTTATTATTATAACAATAATAAAAAAGTTTTACATATGGAATCTACAAATACAATGACACCTAATAGTATGCCTGATGAATTAAGGGTACCTTATGATGTCTTAGAATTACCTTCACAAGGGTTATTATACCCTAACAAAAAATCATCTGTTAAAGTGGAGTATTTAACTGCAATGGATGAGACTATACTCACATCTCCTAACTTATCGCAAAATGGTAAGTTTTTAACTGTTTTATTAGATAGGAAGGTAAAAGATTTAGGATTTCCAACAGAAGATTTATTAGAAGGAGATAGATTAGCTATTTTAATATGGTTAAGAGCCACAGGTTATGGTGAAATGTATAACCAACAAGTTTTTGATAGTAAGAGCACAGATTTTGTTGATGCTGAGATAAATTTAAATGACTTAAAACAAAAGAAATTAACACTTACCCCTGATGAAAATGGTGAGTTTGAGTTTAGATTACCTAATAAGGGTCTTTTAGTTAAATTTAAGTTTACAACAGGTAAAGATGAAGAAAGTATTGATACTATAGATGAAGATAGACAAAAAAGATATGGTAGTGAAGTTTCTGAAAGAGTGATGATTAAGTTGGAACAACAAGTCACAGAAATTGAGGGAGAAAGAGATCCATTAAAAATATCTAATATCTTAAAAAGATTACCAATATTAGATGCTAGACATTTAAGAAAGTTTATTTCTGAGAATGAACCTGGAATGAATTTAAGTGTAAAAGCTTCGATTCCTGGGGGTGAGTCGGTTGACACATTTCTTAGATTCACAAGAGATTTTTTCTGGCCTGAACTCTAATTACTTACCAAACATGTTAAAAGAAGTAAATTACTTAGTTAAATTGGGTAATTACGCTTACGGAGATTTAATGATCATGCCTGTATATATCAGAAGGTTTATGCTGAAAACATTACAAGAGTCACTTAACCCTAAAGATACTGGTTCTTAACATATTTATATGTAAGGAAAAAAAGTATTATGGATATTAATGATAGTATAAACAAACAAGAAAAAATATTAAAAGAATTTAATAATAGGCTAGATAAGTTAATTTCTGAGGAAGAAGAATCTGACACATCCTCAGAAGAGTTTGATGGTGGTGACAATACGCATGCTGTAGATGCAAGTAACTCGATGCAAAAGGCTTTAGATATGATTACCACAGATAATAGTGATACCAAAACTAAAGAAACTAAAGAAACAAATATTAAAACTATCTTTTTAAATTTTGGAGATCCTATTGAGTTTACTGGAGACTTCGATGGTAAAAAAATAAAATCAGGTGCGTCAAAAGCATTTAAGGTTGATAATCATTTTACTAAAGATAATCGTGATATTATTGTGTTAAGTGGTAAAGATAATAATTTATTTAAAAGTAGTGGTTTAGAAAATGTTGCTTTAAGTATTAAATTCCCTTATAAAATCGATAAAAATATATTAAATAAAAATTTAGATGTTTCATTAAGTCAAAAAAGTTTTTTAAATAATGAAATAGAAGATTTAGATAGTATAGTGATGACAATAACAGACTTCAAATAGTATTTAGATGGCAGATGATAAAGGATTAAATTTAGATGGAATAAATGATGGTAGTCTAAAAAAAAATATATTAGACTTACAATCATCAATTGACACCCTAAACAACACTAAAATTGATATTGGTGAGGGTTCAATTAAAGCTGCTGCCAAAGCAATTAGAGAAGCCACAGATTCCATCGAAAAATACAAAAAGGAATTAGACTCAGCCACAATAAGTTCGAAGAGAAGAGAGGAATTAGAGAAAGTAATTGAAATACAAACCTCACAACTAAAACAAAGTAAAAAATTAATTTCTGATGCTGGATCGTATACCAACAAAATACGTAATGAACTTATGGATGCTAAAGACAGTATTGCTGCAGTTGTAATGAGTACAAAATTACAATATGAGATTGGTGAAGAAATTGCAGAACAATATCATACTGTTAATAAACAATTAGGGTTAACCGGTAATAGAGCAAGAGCAGTTAGAGACAACTTCAAAGACGCTTTACCTGACATTCAGGCATTAGGTGGTACTGCAGGTGAATTAGCAGAAACCTATAAACAATTTTCTGAATCATCTGGAAGACAGAATGTTTTAGGCTCTGAAGACTTAAAAAGTATGATGGAGTTTAGAATGGCAACCAATTTGGCAGCAACTGAAGTTGCTGGATTATATGAAAGATTTACTTTAATGGGTGTATCTATTGACAGATCTCATAAATTATTAAATGAATTAACTAATAGCTCCAATAAATTAGGTATAAACTCAACTAAAGTATTAAAGGTTTTATCCAATAATATGGATTCTATGCAAAGAATGTCTTTCAGAGGTGGTGTTAAAGGTATGACTGAGATGGCACAACTTGCAGTTAGGATGAGATTGGACGTATCTGATATGTTAGGTATGGCAGAAAAGTTTTATGAGCCTGAAGCAGCTATTGAAGCAGCAGCACAACTACAATTAATGGGTGGTGATATTGCGCAAGCTTTTGGTGATCCTTTTGAGACAATGTATTTAGCTAGAAACAAACCAGAAGAATTGGCTAAGAAACTTCAGACAATGACTGAAAATATGATTGATTTTAATGAAGTAACTGGTCAATATGAAATACCCGCAGAAGCTAGACAACAATTAGAGTTTACAGCTAAACAACTAGGAGTTAATTCGGATAAGATGATTGATCTAGCATTTCAGTCTAGTAAGATTAAAGATGTTAAAATGGGTATCAATGCTGAAATCACAGATGAAGGTATGAGAGAAACATTGGCGGCAATGGCACAGAAAAAAGATGGTAAATGGACTGTTGACGTTGGTGGGGAGGAAATACCTATTGCTGAACTTACTAAAGAACAATCTGAAAAACTTAAAGCTTTTGATGAAAAGAATATATTAAAAACTCAGGCTAAGGCAACAATGACTAATTCAGACGCAGTTAAAGCAAATACTAAAGCTTTAAGAACTACTGCTGCTATCGCAGTTGCTCAATATGAATTAACTGGAGAACAAGTTAAAAAAGCAGTTCAAACATTTGGTCAAATGGGTATTGATGCGGGAAGTCAATTAAGAGATGCAACACAACCTGCTATTACAGCAGGAGAAAAAGTTATAAATTCTACGGTTAGATATGGAACCGATGCAGCAGAAAGTGGTTTTGGATCTCTCTTAGATGGTATTTCAAATTTCATTGGAAATACAGCGGGTGGTTCAAATTTTAGTGATTCAATAGAAGGAAGTCTTAATAGTATTAGTTCAGTAATAGATGAAAACAATACAATAAATAAGATATCAACCAATACCGAAAATTTACAAACATCTTTTGAAGCAACCAATACCGAAAATTTACAAACAGCTTTTGAATCAACTAATAATAATAATATTAATGTAGATGGTAATATAGGTTTTGATGATATTAAAATTACATTAGATGGTAGTTCTTCTCAAGTAAGTCTTAACGATGAAGATAAAAAATCTATTTTAGCAATGATTCAAGAACAAATGAAGAATGGTATTAACGCTTCTGTAACTGGTTCCAACACTGGTAAAGAATTTCAATCAACTCTTTTGGGGGGGTAATTAATAATTTTATTTTATTAATACCCTTTACTTTTCAAAAATGTTTGACATGACTTGTATATATAATAACAAGAAAAACAAGCAATTATAACAAGAAAAACAAGACTAGTTAAAAATATATAACTAGTATATAATATATTATTCTTGATATATTATAATTTATCCCGGGAAATTTCTTACATGATATTTATAATAAAAAGAAATTTTTATGCCTAGAGGAATATTAAATAAAAATATTTATGTAGATGGTGTTTGGAAAACAACTGAAGAAATTAGAAATAGTTTATTAGGTAGAAACTTACCACCACCAGTAACAAACACAGTTATCGAAGGTGGGTTAGAAGATTTTCAAGAACAAATGGGAAAAGTTATTTTTGGTTTACCCAACATTAATGAAAGCATTCCTTTAGATAAAGAATCATTAGAAGAGAATGAAACCGATAATAGAGATAAGTTATTAAACTATAACAAATATATTATTGGTGACGATAGAGATGAGTATAATGTAGTTACACCAAATATAGAAACTGAAGGGAGGACTAACGGAGACTATAGCACTCAAAACTTTGGTCTTGTTGGATTTACTAACCAAATAGGTATACAGAATCCATTTAATGTAATTGATGCTCCCAGAGGGACTAATTTTGATAGTAATTTGGGTGACATAGCTTCAGAAAGATTAGAGTTTTTATTAAATGAAAGGGTGTCTCAAGCAACAATTAATGAGACAACAGGTAGAATCAACACTAATGTTACAAGTTTATTAATGGGTAATGAGTTTATACAAAGAAATTATGACATAACAGTTCCTCAAACAATAATAGGTAAAGGGGTTAGTTTAATTGGAAAACTAACTGGCGTAGAATTACCTATAAGCACAATACCAAACGGAGCGATAGGGTGGCAAGAATATAATCAAGCCAGAGCTAATTCAGGAAAACTTAAAAATAAAGTTAATAACCTATTAGAAAAATTAGGAGTTGGTAGTCAATTAGGGTTATCTACAGAAGGTAGAACAGAAGAATTATTAAAAAGTACTGGTGGTGGACAAAAAAATTCTTTATTTACCCACTTAAACTTAAATCAATATACTCCGACTTATGAAAGTCCTAGATTATTTGGGTTATTAGGTGATAGAGGAACAAATGGTAGATATTATATTGGTAATGAAAATTCTACAAATAGAATTACCTCAACAATTACTAGAAGACTTACTTCTGAAGATTTTAATAATACCGATGAAGGGAATGGATTATCCACAACTATAGATAGTAATTACTTATGGGTGACTTCTGGTGATACAAAGTTTCCGGATCAAACACTTTTATCTAAAACTAGTAATATTGTAGATTTATTCTCAAAATCAGATGTTTTTATTGATCAAACAAAAAAGTTTTTTAATGAAAAGAGAGATGGACAGGTAGTAGATGTAAGTAGAGGTAATGCAATTAAAAATAATAGTGGTGAGTATGCTAGGGTGTGGTTAAAATCCACAGAAGGTACAGAAAGTGATAGACTTAAAAAAGGATACTCCTATCAAAATGCAATTAGAAAAAGTGGGTTGTTTAATAAAGACAAAACAAAACCCGGATTTTCTGTTGATAGTGGTAAGGCATCTTTAAGTGTTTTACAAAGTAATGGTATAGTTAAGACATACCCTTACTTAGAAGAATCATTTACAACCTATAAAAAATATATGTTATCATTGGAAAACTTAGCTTGGTCAGATGATTTAGCAGATTTACCAATGCAAGAAATTGGACCAGGTGATTTAGTAAATGGTAGAAAGGGTAGGATTATGTGGTTTGCACCTTATGACTTATCTTTTGATGAAAATATATCAACACAATGGAATGATGTTACATTCTTAGGAAGGGGTGAACCTTTATTTACTTACAACAACACCCAAAGAACAGGAACATTAAAATTTAAGATTGTAGTTGATCACCCTAGAATTATTAATGAGTATAGGGGTAGACAGGATAAAGAACTTGAAAAGTTTTTTGCTGGTATTACTACACCGGAAGAATTTTTAGATATTATTCAAGATAATACTAGGTTAAATACTGGTACCAAAAAAGAATTAGAAAAGAAATTAAATAGTATAAAAAGACAATCAGTAAGTCAAACCAAAGAAGGTAAAGAATTTCAAGTATATTTTGCTAATAATGTAGGAGCATTACCAGACAATACATATGAAAAAGAAAGAAACAAAATATTTTTAGAAACTGAAGCAGGCAGAAAAAATAGTGAGATTGGTAAATACCTTTCTAGAACAGATGGAAAATATAGGGTTAAGATTATTGGACACACATCTGCGGCTGCATCTTCTGATTATAATTTAAAACTATCTAATGAAAGGGCAAAAAGTGTAGAAGACTTTCTTAAAGGATTAAATGGTAATAATAATTTTGAATTTGAAGTTAGAGGGGTAGGTGAAACACAATCAGTCTCTGATGAAAATACACCAAAAGATGATGAAAGTGCCATTGTTGATAGAAGAGTAGATGTTTACATTGACTATACTCAAACCTCTGAAGAAGGGGAAAAACAAAAAACAGGATTAGATGGGTTTTTGGATGATGACTTAAAACTATTAGGGAATTTATTTATAAATGAATCAACATATTTTGATATGATTACTGAAGATTACCCTAATTATTTTGATAGTATTAGTAGTAAGATAAAATATTTCCAACCAGGATTTCATTCAACAACACCAGAGGGATTAAACACTAGATTAACTTTCCTACAACAATGTATGAGACAAGGTGATAGTGTATATATTGATTCAAAAAATCGTAAAGCAGATAATCTTTCTTTTGGTAGACCACCAGTTTTAATTTTAAGAATTGGTGATTTCATACACACTAAAATAATTGCAAAATCATTATCTATAGGATATGCTAATGGTAGTAATATTCAGTGGGACTTAAATCCAGAGGGTGTAGGCGTACAACCGATGGTTGCAGAGGTTAGTATGACAATTGAAATAATTGGAGGTCAATCATTACAAGGTCCAATAAATAGATTACAAAACGCTATGTCTTATAATTTCTACGCAAATACTGAAATGTATGATCCTAGATCTGATAGTATCGAATTAAATGATGGTAAAGGAGAAATTGTTGATGGTGTTTCATTGGGTGAAATGAGGGAAGAAGCTGGACTAGATATAAATGAGTCACTTAAAAATGAATTACCTATTGATCAGGAAGCAACTAGATTAAAATCAGAAGAGGTAGAACAAGAAGCTCTTAAATTATTGGGTAATATTGAAATAAATGAAACTAATAGTGATGATGAACCATCATTTACTATACTTTCTTTTACAGAATCGTCAAATGAGCCAATATCACCAGCAGAATTAGTAGATGGGTCTGGAGAGAATAAAATAAAAGTTGTTATTACAAATATAACTGATAATACAGAAGTATTTAATGGTTTTCAGACAGAAAAGAGTTGGACAATTCCTTTATCGGTAATTGGTAAAGAAAGGTATAAAAACGCATCAAAAATGAATGATGTTCGTATTGATATAATAGGTAAAGAAACAGAAATTGAGGACGAAGAAGCTGATAAAAACAGAAAAAGGGTAATCAAAAAATTAACTAAAGAATTAGATATTTTAAAAAATACTTTAGAAACCTTAGTAAAAGACAACACAATTAATTTTAAGATAAGTGCTTCTTTTAGTAGAGGTGAAGAGATTAATCCTAAAACCAAAACCTACACCTATAAGTGGGAAGATGAATTATGGGTAGAGCAATAATATTAAATAAAACTACATAAATGGCAAAAGAATATTATAATAGGTATAGTAAATTTAATATTAATGGTAAGTATAAAATGTTACCATTTATAAAGATGACACCAAAAAATACTGACAAAACTGTTGTTTGGAGATTACAAAGAGATAGGATGGATAAACTGAGTCAGGAATATTATGGTAATCCATATCATGGTTGGTTAATAATGTTGGCAAATCCTAAATATGGTGGTTTAGAAGATAATATTGGTGATACCGAAATTATCCGTATACCTTATCCTTTTAAAGATAGTTTACAACAGTATATAACAGAAGTAGAAAGGTATAATACATTATATGGCACAGAATAACACCAACGTTGGTAAATTATTATTAGTTGATCCTAACCCACCTGGTAAGGGTGTGGTTAACCCTGAAGATTTGTTTTTATATGTGAAATTAACTGCAAATAGTAAGAGTAGGAGTGTAATAAAAAATGAGAGTGGTGTAGAAGGAGGGAGTGTAGAAAGTGACACTAACCCAAACGAAGTAAATTTTATTGCAACAAAACTTAATGATGGTAGTGGTGATAAGGTTAGTTATCTTACTACTGATTATACTGAGATAGGTGGACTCGGAGATGCAAATGGAAATAAAGATGCTCTCTTAGAAGGGTTTGGGATAGATACAATCAATATTACATATAACGCTAGTTTTGTCCCACAAGTAAAAATTAAATTTATTGATATTAGAGGTGCTTCTTTATTTGATGTTATAGATAAAGATAATAGGGAGTCACCGTATAGTATGTTTTTCAAAATGCCATACCCAACATTTCAATTAACCGTAAAGGGGTATTATGGGAAACCAGTTAGATATTGTTTACATATGTTAAAATGGAATTCTTCATTTAACGCTTCAAATGGTAACTTTGAGATTGATGCTGACTTTGTTGGATATCAGGGAGCATTTTTATCTGATATTAGAGTGCAAGATATCATAGGTGTTACAAATACACAATCTGGAAGGGAGAGGTTAAATAAATTAACTATAGATGATGGAAGAGATAACACAGTATCTACTCCTCCTTATGCTAGTTTTCTTAACGAAATTTCTAGATTACAAATTGATTTATCAGATATTAAGGTGTCGAGTGATGTTAGTGATAAATTAACATCGTTAAATACTATTAGTAAAATGTTAAATGAATTATTAACATTAGTAGGTAATCCAATACCAAATGACGGAAACACCGTAGAAGGTGACACAATTAACGCAAAAAAAGATCCTGATGTGATGTATGGTTCTGGTATATTAAGTAATACTTTTAATAAATTTAAAAATTTAATTCCATACAGAGATTTAATTATCATAAAAGGGTCAGAAGAAGAAGCTTTTTCAAAATTTATGGATAAAGCCCACACCTCTTATCAACTATATGACAAATATGTGAAACTTGATGAGACAAATAAAAAATATAAACTTAAAGAATTTTTATTTAAGGAAAAATCAGATGATGGTAAATTATTTGGAAACCCAATTTCATTGGGATATTTTGAGTATATTGTAAATAATTTATATGATGAAGGGACTATTTTGTTTAAATTAGCATCAGATGATACAGAATATAATCCGAAAAATTTATCAGAGGGTGATGATAATACCACTGAACTTTTTCTTAAAAGGTTTGAAGGGGGTTTTAAATCCGAAACAGAAGTTATAGTTCATGATTTCACTAAGATGAGAAATGAATTAAAAGGTTTAGAAACAAAAATAAACATTGAAAGGGATACACTAAAAGAAAGATATGTATCAGAAATAAACAAAGAGCTTGCGGAAAGGTTATATGTTACACCAACAATGAAAAATGCAATGACTGTATTACTAAATAATGCTCAAGTTTTATTAGAGGAAATACATTCAGTTGCTAAAGAAGCAGAGGGTTATGGTACAGAAAGGTACAAAAAAATAAACACTAAAACACAAACAAAACCAGGTGATAATATAGTTTATGCTTTTCCAGATGTATATCAGTATAATGAGAAAACCGGTGAAAATGAACAAATATGGTTAGGTGATATTAATGGTATAAATGAGGTATATTTTCCAGAAATTAAATTTATTGAAAATGTTATTGATTCATATATAAAAACAAGTGCAGATATAGAGGAGGTTAACGATGTAATTAATAATATAGATGGTGTTACAAAAGGTAATTGGGTTCGTATTAATCCATTAGATATAAATACTAATCCTTATAGTAAAATATCTGGATCTAAAAAGAGTATTAATGAGTTATATAATATAGCAATAGAAAGGGCTATGGTGTTATATGGGTATTCTAATGTAAGTAATAATACTAAGTTTAATAATTACGGTGTGGTTGAAGGTGGTGTTGCAGCAGAAAGTATAACACTAGCAAAAAATACGAAATTAGCAATAAAACAAAATTTTGATAGTGCAGATGCAATTAAAATTGCAATAAACGAAGGTGTTATTGTGGAAGAAGGTGATGATTATATTTTAAAAAATACAAAACTTAATAACATTTTTAATTTGGAAAAATATCAAACACCGTACAACTATCTTGTTGGTGATGATGTACCTAAATATAAAAAAGCGAAAACTATACTTAGTGAAAATCTTGAAGTTAAGTTAGAAGATCAATTAAATGAGATAAATAAAACAGATAAATATAACTCTGATGATGGTGTTTTTTATGTTGACAATTATTTATATACCCACAATATTTCATATTTAGTTTGGGGTGGTAGTGAAAGTTATACAATTACTGCTGCTTTAGATGCATTGCAAAACGCATTGTATGACGCACCATCATTTATTCCAGGACCAAAAGATGATCAGACAGATTATACCTTAAATTTAACTGATTTACCGGAGGGGCTAAAATATGATGATGATGAAATAGGAACTATAAATAGTGACACTAATGAAGAGAAGGTAAAAAATATCTTAGATAAAATAAATTTTAAACCAGCAGACGTAATCATAAAAAAATATATTGAAATTGGTGATAATGAAGTAAACCCAAAATACTATAAAAAATCTAAGACAGTAATATTTCCTTTATTATATGTGGTATGGGTAGGTTTATACGGAGATGATGATTCAGAGTTTAAAAGATTTGCAAAAGAATGGGTTGATAGTAATGGTGATGATTTCATAAATAACTATACTGAAGAGACTGATAATAGAACTGAAAAATTATTAACTTATTTAACTAAAGAGACTGATGTAATTGTAACAACACCTTTTGTGGATAAAAATGTAAGGATACCAAAAACCCAATTAAAAAACTATTTAAATAAATTTAAGACAGGTTATGAAAAAATAACTGAAATAAAAGAAGAAAAGAAAAGTGAAGACTATCAAAAACAATCAGAGAGTACAAATAATAGCTCTTTAAAACTTGTAATGTATAATAACTTTAAAAACTTATTTGATAAGTGGTTAGGTGGTACAACAGATGGTAGGGTATATAATGATTGTAGTGGTGGTAATGGAGACTTAAAAGATAGTTTTAAGTTTATTAATAGTAAGTGGGATGATATTGGAGATAAAGCAGCATGTAACCTAAGTAGTTTGGTAGGATTATCTAAAGACACAAGTCTCAACCTATACTTATATATATCAAAAATATTAAGGGATAGTAATTTCTTATTTCAGATATTACCTTCTTATATTAATTTTAAGAATGGTGATGATGTAGAAAGTATGTTTAAGCCAATTACTGATGTTAGTGAATATAATAATGATACATCACCAACATATGTATGTATATTCACAAATAGTAATAGTAAGGTATTAGAAATATCAGATAAAGAAACTGACTTTCATTACTCAAATGATGCATTAAATTTTGATTTTGATGGTGGTAATAGAGATAATTCTGGAGAGACTGGAGATAGATTAGTGGCATTTAGGGTTGCGTTTGGTAGTCAAAATCAATCAATATTTACTAGTGTAAGTCTTAATCAAAATGAAAATAGCCCTACTGGAGAATATTACAAACAATTGGCTAACTTAGTAGATAAGAGAGGTAAAACACAAAGTGTGTTACAAGGAAATGATTTATATGATTTATTCTCTACTAGGTCTTATAAATGTGGTGTAACTTCATTGGGTAATATGAATATACAACCACTAATGATGTTTCAGTTAGATAATGTTGCATTTTTTAGAGGTGCATATCAGATATTATCTGTAGAACATAGTATAAGCCCAAACCATATGGAAACTAAGTTTAGTGGATTACGACAATCTAGTTATACAATACCTGTAATTGAAGATGCTACTACATATATGAATATTGATTTTAATGAGGTGGACAATTCATTTAACAAAATATCAAAAGATATTAGAAGGGAAGTATTAACGATAATGGAAGAATTTAAAGATGTTGCAGTTATTGATCCAATAGTAAATTTTAATATGGGATTATTATTACCAGTTAACTTAGCAGCAATTTCTAAAAGAAAATATGTAGGAAATGAAGATTTCTTTGATGCGTTATCTAAATATATGGATAAGTGGTTTAATCCGTTTGGTTTAATTACTAATAGTGAGGTTTGTATCTTCTTAGCTCAGTGTTTACATGAGTCTAATAACTTTAGATCTCATTTAGAAGATATAGGTGAGGAAAAGGCTAACGCAAATTATGGTGGTAGGTATGGTAATGTTGAAGAAGGAGATGGGTATAAGTATAGAGGAAGAGGATTTAAACAAATTACTTTTAAAGCCAATTATGCAACATTAGAAGAATCAGATGGTGCTAATACATCAACAGGAAATGAAACTGCGGGTTCACTATTTGATGGTATTACTACTAAAAGTAATGAAGAGTTAGATGAATTATTTGATTTGTCAGATGAGGATGGTATTGAGAGGTCTTTAGTTTCAGCCCTAATTTTTTGGAAAAACAATATATCGAATATGGATTTAAATAAAGGCAATATCCCAACAATGGTAGCAGTTACCAAAAAAGTTAATGGTGGTTATAATGGTATAGAAAGAAGAGTTGAAAAATTTGTTTTTGTATTAGAGAATTTTAGATTAAAGGGTAATATTAATAAAACTGCATCATAACTTTTATTTGTCACAATTTATTCTTATATTTGTGACATGTATGTTGGAAATATTATAACCTCTTCTAAAATCGAAGACGACAATTTTAAGATTTGTAGAAAATTAGAAACTATAGATGATAGTTTACCTACACTCATTGTGGGGTGGGAAAAGACTAAAGAAATCTATGGTGAAGAAGTATCTATACTACACAAGAAGATTGATGATAAAACCCAATGGACATTTTCAACCAAAGAAAGAAAGGTAGATTATGATAAAGACATCAAAAGATTTATGGAAGAATGTTATTCTCATATAGGAGAAGACATCAACTATGTGTATGTTGACTTAATTCATGATTCCAAAAAGAAAATCAAAAAGATTATTAAAAAAATCTATTCATTAAGCAATCCAAAAGTTTATAACCATTACAACAGAATGATATACATTTATGGGGATAATATAGTCTTTGGGGTTGATATAGAAATACTACATTATATAGGTATTGATTACAATAAAGTACTAACCAAATTGAGTAAAATTCCCAACTGTCTTTTCATAGATGAAAAGATATTTAATATATATAAGGGGATGATTACAAAAATAAGTGATAAGGTTAGATTAGTACCTTATTTGTATGATATAGAAAATAAAAATGAATAGAAGCATAATACTAGCATCTTTTGTATTTCCAGAAAAGTTAGATACTTTTTTAAATTACTTAGAAAAAAGATTTAGGCTAGATAGAGAAAGGATATTTGTTTACGATAATGTAGATGATCCATTAAAGAAAATAGTTACCTATAAAGTATTCTTAAAAGACGGAAAAAAGATTGACTTAAAGTCAATTTTCCCTAGAACAATTATTATCCATAAGAAGGGTGAGTGTTTATACACAATCAATGCCCTTAATAGACTTATTGAAGAGGAGAATGATTTAGAAACTGGTAACGTAGAACATAGAAATTACGAATTAGATTGGGATAAATACCAAAACAAATTAGTCTTAACAACTGCAGAAGGTGTAGTTTTTAATGAAATAAAGAGAGATTTTTCTGAAGTTTAGAATATTTATAACTATAAGACGAACAAAATTTAATGTTATGAATATGGATGACAAGAAAAACAAAAAGGAATTGGAAAACAATCTTGATGAATTCTTAGGTGAAAACAATGAGAAAGAGTGTGTTGGTGACGAGTGTGTCATTAATGACGGAAAAGAGATTGTTGAAAGAGTAAATAAGGTTTATAAAACCAATGACGGAAGAGAACTTTTAATGTAATGGAAGAGGAAAACAAAGGATTATTAAAGGAAGAGTTAAAAAGATTTAACTCAATTATGGAATATACTTTTAACTTAGGTGAAAAGGAAGAATTGTTATTTGATTCACTTGAAGAACAAGAAGAGGAAGTAACTGACGAAGTTGATGCATTACCTGAAGAACCAGCAATGGAAGAACCAGCAATGGAAGAAATGCCAGCAATGGATGATTTAGGTGAAGATCCATTTGGTGGAGACGCACCTGTAGAAGATGAAATGGCTGAAGAACCAGCAATGGAAGAAATGCCATCTGATGAAGGTGAGGTTGAGGTTGATGTAACTGATATCGTTGACAAAGCTGAAGAAGCAAAAGAAGAAGCTGCAGGGGCATCATCTAAAATTGATGACTTATTAGGTAAGTTTTCTGAGTTAGAAGAAAAATTAACAGGTATGGATCAAATCATTACTAAAATGGATGAGTTAGAACAAGAGGTTAAAGATAGAAACCCTTCACCAACTGAAAAATTAAGTATGAGGTCTATGGATTCTTTCCCATATACTGTTAAATTAACTGACTTTTGGAATGATAAAGAAGGTTATGATGCAACCGGTGAAGAAGATGAAGAACAAGAATACACTTTAACAAAACAAGATATTGATGATGACTATAGTGAAGTTGACATCAGAGGTAGTTTCAATCCTAAAGGAAAGGAATAAACAACTATAAATATTGACGAATTGACGGACATTGATTATAATAAATCATTGTCCGTTTTTTGTTTTTAGGGGAATTGACTTTTAACAAAAACGTGACTAATATTGAGTATATTAAATTATTTTACAAATTAAAAAAAGAGTTAAATGGCGAAAGAAGAAATTAATCCGTTAGATGCAATTCTATCTCAATATGAGAAGAATAGCGAAAGAGGGGGAAGTAGTAAACCAAAGGTTTCTAATGAAGAGAGACTAAAGAAGTATTTCACTGAGAAGTTAAGACAAGGACAAAAAACTGCAGAGAAGACTTTTAGGATTCTACCATCAAATGACCCTACAAAGTCTCCATTCGTAGAGACTTACTACCATGAAATGAACGTAAATGGTAAGTATGAAAAAATTCATTGCACAAAGTTAAATGATGGTGGTGAATGTAAATTATGTGATGCTAAAGATGCGTTGTATGAAGATGGAAGTAAAAAAGCGAAAGCTATGGCTTCATCATATACTGCAAGAAAGTATTATGTAGTAAAAGGAATTGACAGAGATAACGAAGACCACGGAGTTAAGTTCTGGAGATTTAAGCACAAATACACTGGAGATGGTGTTATGGACAAACTTATTCCTATTCTAAAGAAAAGAGGAAACATTATGGATCCTAGAGAAGGAAGAGATATTGTTATTACAACAAACAGAAACGATAAAGGTTGGAGCGTTGTAACAAGTATTATGGCTGAAGATCCTTCAGTATTGACTGACCCTAAGTCACCACAAGCAAAAGAGTGGATGGCAAACGAAGAGACATGGAGAGATGTATATTCAGTTAAACCTGTTGAGTTTGTGAATATTGTTGCAGAGCAAAAGACACCAGTTTGGGATTCAGAGTTAAAGAAGTTTGTCGCTGAGGAAGACAAAGAAGAAAAAGAAACCGCATCTTTAGAAGAAGAAATCAATATGATGGATGGTTTAACCAATGAGGACGAAAAGGAATTAGAGGTTGAGGCAGTATCATTAGATTCTGAAGATAGTGATGATGAATTACCATTTTAAATTAGACTAATATGGCAAAGAAACCATTAAAGAAAAAAACTACTGATTTTTCGTCTATAAGGAAAAAGTTCTCTTCCAGTGATAAGTATAAAGAACAAAAATACTTTGATCTGGGAGAAGCCTTCCAAAAAGCGACTGGTATACCAGGACCTGCTATGGGACAAATCAATATGTTTTTAGGACATTCAGATACGGGTAAAACCACTGCAATGATACAAGCAGCGGTAGATGCTCAGAAAAAAGGTATTTTACCTGTTTTCATTATTACAGAACAGAAGTGGAGTTTTGAGCACGCAAAGATGATGGGGCTTGAAACAGACTATGTTGAGGAAGTAGATGAAGAAACAGGTGAGATGAATGCATATTGGGATGGGTTCTTATTATACAAATTAGGTTTTGATTATATAGAACAAGCATTCGAATATGTAACTGAAGTATTAAACGCACAGAAGAACGGTGATATTCCACATGATATAGTTTTCTTATGGGATTCTATTGGGACAATTCCTTGTGAAATGTCTTTCAATGGAAAAGGAGGAAACCAACACACCGCAAGAATTATTTCTGAGAAGTGGGGAATGGGTATGGCACAAAGGATTACATCATCTCGTAAAGAGAGTAGCCCTTATACCAATACAATGATATTTGTTAATCAACCATGGGTTGAGTTACCAGATAATCCATTTTCACAACCTAGAATACAACCTAAAGGAGGACAATCAATTTATCTGTCCTGTTCTTTAGTATTCTTGTATGGAAATCAAAAGAGTGCTGGTGTATCTAAATTATCGGCAACCAACAAAGGTAGAAAGGTAAACTTTGCTATCAGAACAAAAGTTGGTATCCATAAAAACCATATGAATGGTTTGGGATATGCTGATTGTAGGTTACTAGCTACTACACACGGATTTATTGAGGATGATAAGAAAGCAATAGATGACTACAAAGCCGAACATAAGGAATATTGGGCTAATGTTTTTGACACTACCGCAGAAGCTGTGGAATTTGGTGTTGAGGAAGACAACGTTATTGAATCTGCTGTAGATTATTCCGATGATTAATATTTCTATTTTTAACCATTTAATATAATGAGAAGTGGGAAGACCCTTAAAGAACAAAAAAAGATATAAACATACATTATTGGTGGATGGAGATGCGTTGATTAAAACTGCGTATCACGGAGCATCTAACCTTTATTATAATGGGGAACATATTGGGGGTCTTTTTCAGTTCTTTTCACTTTTGAGAAAGGTTATTACAGAGAATAGGTTTGACAGAGTTTTTATTTTTTGGGATGGACAATTCAGTGGTAGATTAAGATATGATATCTATCCAGAATACAAACAAAACAGAGATAAGGACTTCTACAACCAATCTGAACCTAAAGAACCAGAGTTATTTATTCAAAAAGAAAGAGTTAAGTTATATGCTGAAGAATTATTCCTTAGACAATATGAGGATGAAGTTTGTGAAGCAGATGATTGTATTGCTTACTATTGTAATCAGGTAAAAGAAGATGAGAAAATAGTTATCCTTACAAATGACAGGGATATGTGTCAGTTGATTGATGATAGGGTTGCGATATATGTTCTTAACAAAAGAAAGATAGTCTCTAAGAACAACTATAAAGAGTATTTTGACCATCATCAAGAGAATTCAGCACTTATAAAAATTATTACTGGAGATGCTAGTGATAACATTAAAGGGGTGAAGGGAGTTAAAGAAAAAACTTTATTGAAGTATTTCCCTGAATTGGCTGATAAAAAATTGACATTAGATGAAATATTCAATAAGATTGAGACAATACAAAGTGAAAGAAAGAAAAGATTAAAAACGTTAGACAATATATTAAATGGTGTAACAGATGGATCACAAAAAGAAAGATTATTTGAAATTAACAAAAAAATTATTAACCTTAAAAAACCGATTATTACAGAAGAGTGTGTAGAAAATTTAGAAACTATTATCGACTCACCAGTAGACCCCGAAGACAGAAATACAAAGAATGTATTAAAGATGATGTTGGAGGATGGATTTGTTATGGCAATTCCGGGTGGTAGAGATGGTTACATTGAATATTTGAGACCTTTTCTAAGTATTATCAAAAAAGAAAAAAAGTATTTTAATCAAACAAATTAATTTAACATTATGAGTAAGAAAAATTATGAAAGCCTTCCGTTCGAGTTTTATTTAAGAATTAACGGAAATGAAAGACCAATCGTAGGTAGAAACTTTAACGTAAGAGGGTATAACCCAAAGGCATTAAGATCAATGGACATTAAAGAGTGTATTGATGATGCAGTAGGGATGATACAAGATCAGTTTAGATCTAAAGCAGAAGACTACTTATATAGGTATTACAACCCTTATGTGGCACAAACCGAAGAAGATATAGTTGCAAAAGACTTATTTGAGGAAGAAGATGTTTTCACTTTTGAGATTAAAGTTCATGGAAACATTGTTGCACAAAAACAATTTAGTGGAAATTGGTACCCACCAAAAGTTAGATACGATGTAGATATTAGAAAATTAATTCCAGGAATTATCTCTAAGATACAGAAAACGTTAAGTAGTAAAAAATTAACTACAGAATACGCGGGAATCACGCTTTAACAGATATTTATTAATTACAAAGATTTTCAAATTATGTCAAAAAAAGAGAGTAAGAATTTAGGGTTTTTAGGTTATAGTTTTCAGGTGAAGTTGGCTAAACAAGTTATGGAGGATGGCAAGTTTTCTGAATCTATTATCGAGATTCTCGATCCACAATACTTTGACAATGAATATCTAAGGTTATTAGTTGCAAGTGTTAAAGACTATCACGAAAAGTATGAAACTATCCCAACCTATGATACACTACAACAAGTGGTGAATAAGGATATTAAAAGGGAAATTGCTAAGGAATCAGCAATTGCGATGATTAGGGAAATACAAAAGAGTGATGATAAAGATTGTTTACATATACAAGACACGGCAGTTCAGTTTTGCAAACAGCAAGAGTTAAAAAAAGCCACACAAAAAATTCAGAAGATATTAGATTCAGGTGATTTTGATAAGTATGATGAGTGTGAAGAAATAATGAAAGAAGCTCTTTCTGTTGGTTCTGAATCTGATAGTGGTATAGATGTGTTTCACGCTATTGAGGATGTGTTATCTGATGACTTCAGAAAACCAATCCCAACAGGATTAGTAGGTTTAGATAATCTAATGGATGGTGGATTATCAAAAGGAGAATTAGGGGTTATTCTTGCCCCATTCGGTGTAGGTAAAACTACATTGGTAACAAGAATGGCAAATACCGCATATAATTTGGGGTATAATGTAGTACAAATATTTTTTGAGGATAACCCAAAGGTAATCCAAAGAAAACATTTTACTTGTTGGACTGAGATACCATTGAATGATTTAACAGAGAGAAAAGACGATGTTAGAAAAACAATTGAAGGGTTTAAGGATAGAAAAGGAAACTTAATCCTTAAAAAGATGCCGAGTGATGGTACAACAATACCTAACATTAAACAATATTTAAGAAAATTAATTTCTACTGGAATGAAGCCAGATGTAATATTTTTAGATTATATTGATTGTGTTGAGAGTACAAAACAATTTAAGGATGACTATTCTGGTGAAGGTCCAATTATGAGGCAATTTGAGACTATGATTGCAGAATTAAATATTGCAGGATGGACAGCAATTCAAGGTAATAGAAGTTCCATCGGTGCAAATGTTGTTGAAGCAGATATGATTGGTGGTTCAATTAAGAAAGGACAGATTGGACACTTTATTATGTCAGTTGCTAAGACATTAGAACAAAAAGAAGAAGGTAGAGCAACATTAGCGATACTTAAATCTAGGTTCGGAAAAGATGGAATTATATTCGAAGATATTATTTTTGATAATGGTTCCTTAAAGATTGACACTGAAGAGACTGGTGATGTTTCATTCTTACAATTTGAGAAGGGTGAGGACAAACGAAGATCGGATATGGTTGTTAAGGCTATGGAAAAGAGAGACGAAAGGATCAAAAAGAAAAAGCAATAAGTTTTATTAATAAATTAAAAATATTATGATGTCAAAAATTAATGTTGTAAAAAGGAATGGTGAGAAAGAGGTTGTTAATTATGAAAAGATTAACAGGGTCTTAGAATGGGCGGCAGAAGATATTAAAGGAGTAAGTTCCTCAGATGTTGCTATGAATGCTCACCTACAAATATTTGATGGTATCACAACAACTCAAATACATAAAGTATTAGTACAATCAGCAGCAGATATGATAACTGAGGATAGACCTAATTATCAATTTGTAGCTAGTAAGTTATTAAATTATCTATTAAGGAAGGAAATCTTCAATACATATAGAAGTTTCCCTAGATTAAAAGATTTTGTTAAGCTTAATGTAGAAAGAGGTGTATATGATGCAGATATCCTTAATCATTATAGTGGGTATGACTTTGATAAGATTGAAAGTTATATCAAACACGATAGAGATGAGGAATTAACTTATGGTGGATTACAACAATTGGTTGATAAGTATCTAATTAAAGATAGAAAGACTGATGTTGTTTATGAGACACCACAATTTATGTATATGTTAATTGCAATGACTTTATTTGCAAAGGGCGATACAAAAGAAAGATTAAAAAAGATTAAAACGTTCTATGATTTAATATCTACTCATAAGATATCTCTACCAACACCAATTGTTGCTGGAGTAAGAACACCAACAAGACAATACTCTTCATGTGTATTGATAGATGTGGCAGATGATTTGGATTCAATATTCAACTCAAACACTGCAGTTGGTAAATATATCTCTAAAAGAGCAGGTATTGGACTAAACTTCCGTTTAAGAGGTATTGGTTCTAAGATTAGAGATGGTGAAGCAGTTCATACTGGTATTATTCCATTTCTAAAGATGTTTGAAGGTACAGTTAAGTCTTGTTCACAAGGTGGAATTAGAGGGGGTGCAGCTACGGCTTACTATCCTTTCTGGCACTTAGAGGTTGAAGATATTATTGTATTGAAAAACAATAGAGGTAATGAATTAAATAGAGTTAGAAGAATGGATCACGCAATTCAGTTCAGTAGATTATTCTATAAGAGATTTGTTGAGAACAAAGTAATTTCATTATTCTCACCATCAGACGTACCAGGCTTATATGAAGCTTTTGGTCGTAATGATGAGTTTGATGCGTTATACGAGCAGTTTGAGGCTGACACAACAATCCCTAGAAGAGAAATAAGTGCTAGAGAAATGATGGATTTATTGATACAAGAAAGAGTTGAGACAGGTAGAATCTATATTATGAATATAGACAATGCAAATGATCACTCATCATTTACAGACAAAATCAATATGTCAAATCTTTGTACTGAGATTAATTTACCGACAACACCACTATCACATATAGATGATGGGGATGATACAGACGCAGAAATTGCTCTATGTGTATTGGCAGCAATAAACTTAGGGACAATTAAAAACTTAGATGAATTAGAGGTTGTATGTGAATACATCGTAAGAGGATTAGATAGTGTTATTAGCTATCAAGAATATCCTATGGCAGCCGCTAGAAAGATGTTAAAGAGAAGAAGTATCGGTGTAGGTGTTACTAATTTTGCATATTGGATGGTTAAGAATGGTTTATCATATG
>WLWH01000625.1_pt1 | contig 28416 bp, 27 predicted proteins | sample 6712741 | NCBI WGS metagenome assembly WLWH01 (sample SAMN12718694, study PRJNA515312) | sponge metagenome | isolation source: marine sponge | host: Mycale hentscheli | place: New Zealand: South Island, Marlborough, Capsize Point | collected 2003-05-01
TTTAGCTAAATATATAATGGACGATCTTCATCTACCAACCCACGAGAAAGTTGTGTTCCCAGACAATGAACTGTTACTGTTAAAGTTTGATAGTGTATCAGATTGGAACAATGCAGTTGTCATTAGCACTGGGGATCCAAACAAATACAAAGTGCAAAAGTCTATCAGACGAGGTGTAGTCGCAAACCTTACAATGACTTACTTTGAAGTTGTACACTTAGTTCTTGAACTTCACGTACAAGGAGCAAAGATTGCATACAATTATCTCTTCCCAGGAGGACTTAAACAATGCATAGAATTAGGAGAAAAAGAATTCAATCGCAGAGCAGAGACAGAAGAAGCTTATTCCTTAGCTCGTAAAAGAATCCACGAAGATTGGGATAGTCTTACTATTACAGACAGTTCTGGTAATACAAAATTAATCTCTTAATATCTCACGTCGAAATCCTTTAGCAAATTTTCCTTTAGTAAAATGACAGACGCCAAATTTATTTTCTAAGAGACGTATATATAATAGAAATGCCGTTGTACACGCATACAACTGTTGGAATCTTGAAAACGATCACATTGACCGGTGATCTTTCTGATGCACTTGGTGATGTTCTTACCGCGATTGGATTTGATGCTGCTCAGCATAACTTGAATATTATTGGAGAAGGGCATATATGGCATAACTTTGTCTGGGACAAATCATTGGAGCCGTCGTCCATGCATATTGAAAATATTACATTTCTTAGTACCTTAGATGCTTACTGTTTGCGTACTAACAACATTAAACTAACAATGAAAGACGTTGTTATTGATGGATACAGTGGAGGTGAAGGGAGATGGCTTGAGAAGGTTGGTGGTGCTCTACGTCTACAAAATGGTGATTATACCGGACTTGGACATTCCGCTGCTAATCCTACATTGAAAAATGTTAGAGTCAGAAACTGTTTAAGAGGTATTCGTCCTCAAGACTGTAAAGGGTTGTACGCTTTAGATTGTCATATCGAAAAAGGAGAGGGTGCTGGTTATGCTATTTCCGACAATGGTTTTTACTTTGCTCCGGGTTCAGCAGGAGGTTGCCAGGATTGTACATTTGATAGCTGTACTGCAGAGTTGGTTGGACAAGCTGCTTTCCAGAGTATTGGTGGTATGAGAAACAAATATTTAAATTGTTCTATGGATGGATCTCTTGGTGCTGCTGCTTCAATTTATGGTCCTTTGGGTGACATTACATTCGAAAAATGTACGTTTGTAAATGCAAACTACAAACAAACTCCAGAAGTAACTCCATTTCAAGGAGGTGTAGATAACTTTAACGATGCTGCAATTGGTCTTTCTGGTTATGATCAAGCATCAGACGCCAAGGTTATTGTAAAGGAATGTACTTTTGTCAATGGACAAGGTAGAGTATCTCACCATAGCAATGCCCATGGAAAACTCATCTTCATTGACAATACAATTGATTTAGCAGGATTCCCAGATGGTATGGGTAGTGTACCTACTCCTACTGATCTTGTTCTGACAGGGGCTAATCCTGCTCAATCACCCAGACTTACTGCGTTTGTAGATCCTGGAGCTACTTCTTCGGATCCAATGCTCCTTGTTTCTGTTGAAGGTTCAGTAGACCATACAACCATTGGATCCTACACGCTAACCTATGCTGTATCTTCCGGCAATGCAGGTGTAGACATTCTTCAGAAAACACGTACAGTTAAAATCATTCACATTGTTCAGCGTGATGACGGTATAGCTCTTCTTGCTTCTGATGGATTTTCAATTCAATTAAAGTCTCTTAGTAAAAACATGGCAAAGATCCGTTACTCTCAGGTAGGTGTTCTTGATGGCTTTACTCAAGAAATCGCTTCTGGATTTTCTCACTCTTTGAAGAGTCTTACAAACAAGGAATACTTTATCAATGTTGAGTTCACAGATGCTACTTCCGAAACCCAAAACATATGGCCAACCATTGTTCCATCTCCACCAACCTTTAAGATTGACTACGTAGCCCCTACTGAAGGATCTCCTTATGATGGAGCTGACCAAATTAACTCTTCTCCTATTGTTGGAGGGGATGAAAAACTTATTATCCGTAAGGACAGTATCGAGTCTGCCCTTAGACTTGGAGACCGACCTGCGGACGATTCTTCCGTTGCTGTTATGGCTGTAACGTCTTTTGATGTTTTCCTAAGTGACGGATCTTCTCTTCTTGTAAAAAGTATTACTGCTGCTGAATTAGCTGCAGGAGATATTGAAATTCCAGCACCAAACTATGTTGAGTACGAAGGTACAGTTCTTGCATACAGTGCTCTTGGGCAATCTCTTGCCAGTGAGTCATTCATTGCTAAGGCTACCAACTACATGAACAAAGCGGATCCTGTTGTTGCAATATCTCAAACCGCAGCTACCTGGTCTTCAGGACTACCAGTACTTTCAGGTATTGATAGAAAAACTACTTTGGCAATTAGAATTCCTTACCCTGCAGATATTCTAAGTCATTTGACTGATGATTCAATGATTCAAGGCGAAAATACTGATGAACTTAGTGATTCTTATTATGGCAAACATCTTCTTGTTAGGGTGTATGATGCCAACGACCAAGAGAAATCTTGCTACTATTATGATCATGAAAAAAGTACAACCCGTTACAGTAAGGGTGTACTTGTAAGATTGGCCGATTATACTGCAATGCCAGATGGTTTTGAAGTGAGAGTAGCAGGATTACAGCTGGGTGAAGTATGTCAATTTAAAGTTTCTTGGGAAAACAAGTTTGGCGAAGGACCGAAATCGGATGCTTCTGAAAAGTTCTTGAATATGGATCCTTCTGCATGGGTACCTAAGACACTTACTGCTATGAAGTTATATGCTGATAATGCAAACTATCCTGTTTTAATTGAAAGTGACAAAGCCCGTCATGAATCTGCAGATAGCATTCTTGACAGTTCTATTTTTAGGACTACTATAGATTTGAGAAGACCAGAAGGGTTTACAATGATGTCCAAAGGTCTTGATACATCTTTGGTATTAGATGCTGCTTCCGGTGTTCCTATTTACTGGCCTGATGGCAATAGTAAGCAGTGGGAAAAGACGTTTTGGTATTACGAAACCCATTATAGATCTTCAAAAAATAATGGTTACTTTCCTAACGCTGACGTTGAACAATATATGAGAGCTGCAGCTACTATTGTATCTGAAGCAAGTGTTGTTGATGGAGTGTTTACACCAGGTGTAGCCAAAATTCGCGTATCTGCCAAAGAGCAAATTCCTTGGGAAAGATCGTGGTTTGATAATAATTATATTAAGTGGCGTTTCCCAGACGACGAGACTGTACTAACTGATCGTTTTGTTGATCTTTTGGGCGTACCTTCTGCCCAAGAAGATGTAGAATGGACAAAAAATACATCAAATAATTATGTAACAACTGAAAGACCTGCTGAGGTTATCCAGGAGTTTAGTGAGAATGGCGGTGAATTAGTCGTATCCATGCGTGGTCATAAACAAACAGCGTATGGTTTGTCTGCCTCCGCAAAGGCTACAATTGCTGGACAAGAATTCGAGGTTGAGAATATTTACGAAGACCAACAATTCACACTTGAAGGACTTACCAACGGACAACAATACGATGACCTTACAATTAGAGTTACTCGTGATTATACTCTTTCTTTGGGCGAAGGTTCAGCTACGGATCTTATTGACATTGCTGGTATAGATCAGAAATCAGATGTGGTTCGTAATAGATATTTTGGTATTATAGACGGTAATGATAGAACAACCTATATTCGGAAAGGTGACGCAGCCATTGCTGCTGATGATCACTCTGATGTATATATATCGCCATCTCCTTTCACGTCACCATCGCCTCTTACCGGTATTACATTGTCGTCGCCTGCTGATGAATCTATTACGCTTGATTTTATTCTTGCTGCAGAAAATGCCAGTGGACGACCACTCCAAAAGGTTCTTGGTATGATCATGAAGAAACACGATTCGGATCTTGCTGGAGCTGATGATGTAGTAACTGCAAGAGAATACGATGATCTTAACGTTACGTCTCATGTTATTACTGTAAGTAATCAGAACGGTTCCAATCTATTTGCAAAGTTACAAGTACAGAACAACAGTAGTACAGCCAAAAGTGCTTACGTGGTTTCTGGTATCATTGTTCCATTTGGTAATCCTACTCTATCTGTAAGTACAAACCACCAGATTGTTACTGCAACTATTGAATTGAATGGTCGCCAAACCGAATCAATGTATGTATTTGCCATAGATCCAAACCCTGGTCCAGGAGAAACCTTCCTTCTACAATCCTCCCCCGATCTTCCAGCTATTGGAGTACTTGGTGAACGTCTTGGACAAGTTAACAAAGCTACTATTGTACGACACTTTGACTTCTCTACATTTAGTCATGCCGTATCGAAGTACTTTGTTCTACCTACATTCGAGGCAGGAAGTGTTGAACCCGCAACAAATCTTTAATCACTATAGATATTATCTGGTTATTAAGCATATAATTAAGCAAAATAGGTTAATTATATGATTTTTAAGGCTTTAATTACGAATAACATACCCCTGGGCTTAAATAAATCGATTTATTTAAGCCCAGGGGTTAATTAAACGCCGTTTAAGGGTTAATTAGGGCCTAACTAAGCAATATTATTAATGTTTGTTTAATGGAATACCCTATCATCCTCCTCTGCATTGAATTCCTCCGTGTCGTCGTAGATGTTTCCATACAGATTACGCGATCTGTTCTCGTCGTCGTGTAACTCATACGGATCCGCTTCTCCATCCATCTCTCTGTCGTATGCACGACCAATGTCTATGAGATCAAAGACGGCTGACTCAAAGTCTTCCTTATGATCTTTTATCATAGCCTTCGTAAGCTTATCAATACAAAAACAAGAAAGACTTTCCCACATCCCTTTATTAGGTAAACGTTCTGTTGGTACTTTGAAAGAAAGCTTTGTTGGCTGTACTTCGTGGAAGGTAGTGACTCCTGTCTCAAACATCTTTTCAGCATCATCAAGAGTCTTGTTCAGATTCTCAAATATGTTGTTGATCTCATTCATAGAGATTGCACTGTCCCAGCTATGAAGGCGATTCGCTTCTTGGACTTGAACAAGTCCTTCGAGGCGAGTAATGTCGAGGGAGAACTTTTGGAGGTGAGACTGCATCCTTACAATAAATTATGATTTTGAGTTTGCTTTTGTTTCTTGTTTTTTTTCTTCTCGGGCCTTTTTTTCAGAACCGGTTTTTATATGACTCGTATCTTTCCTAAAAATGAAACCGGTTTTTCTATAAATAGTAGGGGTAAAAAAAAAGCAAGCAAAAAATTGAGATCCCGTCATAATTTAAAGGAATAACAATGGAATTAAGAAGTGGCGCAAAAATGTCAAACAAATCAAAAGAATCTCCTCCACTACAACCAGTGACATCACGTCAATGTATTATTGCATTCTGCGATAATTCTGAACAACTTATTAATATTTGTTGTAAGAATTGCGAAGATAAGAAGTTCTGTCAGAAACACTATATGTGTATGACCTGCTATCTACAGCATCTACATACAGCATGTGATCAAAATCGAGTTCCAGTTTGTCCTCTTGACAGAAGCGAGTTGAAAATCGATCCAATGATTAGACGCATGATATCGTGTGATGTTCTTTTAGGTGAATTCTGGGTGAATATGGAAAGGTCCGCCGCTGAATTCGCCGCTGCAAGAGAGTTGAATACACCAACACCATTACCTACTGAGCGCAGGAGAGTTACGAGAGTCCTTCGTCGCCAGAATGCAGTACATGAGTCTCCACAGGGGGTGACAAATGTACGAGAGGCTATGGTTGAGGATGCTATGCAAAGCGTTGCCGTTAATTTAGAGCCGTTACGATTATTCGCGTTTCCTGCATTTCAGGATCATGCTACAAGAGATGGGCAAACAGAAGTTGTTACTCAAATCAATTTACATAATCTATATGAAAATCCGGAAATTGTACAATCGATGATTGATGATAGAGAGAATATCCCTCCTGCCCCAGCAGATGCATCTCATCCCTCATGGGATACTCTTCATGATGCTTAATTTAGGAAATTTATTATGTAATCATTTATTATAATGAGATTCCTACAATTTGTAAAAGAATACGTGCAAGAGCACCCTTCATTAACTTTTAAAGAAGCTATGCAATCTTCTGATGTTAAAAATCTTTTTCATAAAAAGGCTTCAGGTGATAAGAAGCCAGAAAAAAAAAAAGAAAAGAAAGAAGAAAAGAAAGAAGAAAAGAAAGAAGTCAAAAAAGATGACGCGAATATTGTAATTAATGTTAATAACAATTGCGGATCTGATAGTTCAAGTAAAGGTAAAAAGAAAGAATCGTCTGGACGTAAACCAGGGCGACCACGTGGAAGTAAAACAATTAAACCAGGAAGTGGTTCTGCCAATCTTCCATATGCAGGGCAACAACCTCCGAGGCCTCCTGGAGCTCCATTTGATCCACCTCTTCCACCTTCTCCTGATGTAAAGAAAGAAATCAAGGAAGAAAAGAAAAAAGATAAGAAAAAAGATGATTTCAGTGATGATTTAAGTGAAATTGAAGATGACCTTAATAGTTTGAACCAGAACATTCCAGAAAACAAAGAAGATGATTTATATGACCATGCTTATCCTGAAGCTTTTGATTATCTCATGGAAACAGGAGGATTTACTGTAAATGAACTACGAGCTATGAAACGTGAAGACGTCATAAGCATAGCACTACAAAGAAGCAAAGCCGAAGAAAAAGAAGATCATATTGAAAATGAAAACGACTTTAGAAGACAAAAAGATGCAATGTTTAGTCCTCAAAAATCTATTCCAATTGCTTCTCCTGTTGCGAAACCTGTAAAAGAACGGTTGTATAAAAGTTCATCTGCTCCAACAGAACAACAACTTGAAGATGATTTGCAATCTTTAGAGTCAGCAGTATTGAATTATGAACAGATTTATGGTGGAGACAATGACGACTTTTATGGAGAAAATCAAATAATTGTTCCTCAAAATGTAGATGATACGGGCGGAACAGGCATTGAAGTTGGCTCTGATGACGAAGTAGATGGCGAAGGTATTAAGAAGAAGAAGAAAACCGCCAAACAAATCATGAAGGAATATACAAAGAAACAACCAACACCTGGTCCCAGAAAATACGAGATCCCAAGACCAGAGTTACTACGACAAGGTTCATTGAGAGAAAAAGAGGCGTTATTGAAGGTAATTGATGCAATGCGCTTAATGTTGATTTAAATTTTAGGAGTTTATTATAAATGGTACTCGGAAAAAAACATAACCAAAAAGATTATGAATGGGGACGGCAACAAGAGCAGAAATGTAATGAATATTTGAATGAGCACTTTAATTCCAACCTTGTCAACAGCAAGGTCCAATTTGCGCGATGGGACTTTTCTGATGGGGTAATAAAAATCGAAATGAAAAGCAGAAAAAACATAAGTTATGACAGCTATGACACGACTTTTATTAGCGAAGACAAATGCAGATATGCCGATGCAAATACTTTTTTTGTTTTTAACTTTGTATACGATTGCGCACGTGACTTGTCTGATTTATATTGTATTCAATACGACAAAGAGAAATTCAAAACCTTTAACAAAAAGACGCTCTTTAATGACTATAGTTTGATTGAAATCCCTGTTAATTGTTTAACGCACATTGTTCAAGAAATTATCTAATTGATTTGTATAGAATTATGCATGGTCATATTTATAGACGTATATTCCATCGTGGTAAAACCTTTAGGGGTAGAGGAGTAGATGATGATGACGCTACTGTAGCTGATGACGCTACTGTCGCCGATGATGCGACGGTTGTTGATTCTGGTAGTCCAGCTCGTGTTATACAACCAAGAACTCCAAGTACGATTGATACTACTGGTACCTCTTCTACTATAAAGTGGAGTCCAGGGGACATAGTCCCATTCGGTGGATTCGAACCATTGAACCGAATGAAACGTATGAGACGTTCCATGGAACAATTTGAAATACCAAGACACCCTCTGCCTCTTCAAATGGCTCAAGAAAAGGAGATTGAGCTTCAATTGGCTCCAAAAAAGAAAAGCGGTGAAGGATTGAGGAAAAAACTGAGAGCACTAAAATGTACGTAACCCTTTTAACTGAATTTTTTTCTCTATTTAGCATATATAGAACAAAATGCCAGAAGTTCATCTCGCAAAAATGTCTGCTGGAGCTCTCTCCAAACTTCGTAACGGTCATCCGTGCCGATGCGCTTTAGCCTCATCCAAGGGTGAAGGTGTTTCGGCCATCATGGGTGAAGGTAAAATCAAGGATATGATGAAGGCCGGTAAACGCGGAGCCAAGAAAACATTGTCTCTAGACAAGGAAGAAATTGAGGAAAACAAGGTCAAAGGAACCGGTATTATGGCCGGTGGACGTGCCTGTGGAGGTAAGCTTAAGATTGGAAAGACTCTTAAGAAGATTGCAAAATCCAAACCAGTTCAGGGTTTGAAAAAGGCCGGTCTTAAGGAATTAGCCTCTATTGCAGAGGAAGGTTTAGAGGAGTCTGGTGTTCCATCTCCTATTGCCAAAGCCGCTACAAGGGCTCTTGAGAAGAAAGCCGACAAAGCCACTGGTGGTAAGATTCACGTCAAAAAGGCTCTTAAGAAGGCTCATATCGGACGTAAAGCAAAAAACACTGCTCAGGCTGTTGCCAAACATCCTATTACCCAGGAAGTTGTTGGTGATTTAGGAGCAGCCGCCGCTATGGCCCTTGTTCCTGAAGGAGGACCAGTATCGGGCGCTGCTGGAAAGTACGCTGCTCAACAAGCTCTTTCAAAGGCCGCTGGATCTGGATTGTCTGCCGGATCTGGATTGGTTGCCGGTGGTGCTATTGGAGGAGGACGTAGAGCCAGAGAACCTTTTGTCCGATTCGGATCTGGAGGTAATCTTCTACCCCCTGTTAACCCTGCTCTTATGTCCCAGGCTCAGAGTGCAAACTGGATGTACCACACTCAGTTGCCTCCTGCTATGGCTTCCCAGATCACAGGATCCGGTTTGTATGCTGCTTCCGGAAGAGGGTTGTATGCTTAATTAATTTTAGTTTAAATTTAATGTAAATATTATATTTAGACATTATATAATGCTTACAAATTCAGATATTGAAAAGCTTTCACCCAGAATGGGAATCCCATTGGCTTTCTGTGATTTCAAAGATATGCTTCCCAAAAAGATTGAACCCAATAAATACTATTGCATAAATTTGGAAGATGAACAAGATGACAAAGATTATTTAGCGATGAATGATGGATCTCATTGGACTGGATTTCAAGTACGTACATACAACAATGGACGCAACCCAGAAGCTGTTTACTTTGACTCTTACGGCAAACCACCGCCTCAAATTGTTACTCAACGAATAAAAGATTCATTTAATATTCCTGTATGGCATCCAACGAAAGATGTTCAAAGTTTAGTGAATAATGCATGTGGGTTTTATCAGCTTGCATGGGCGCATTTTATTAATGATCCCAGATTTATTACTAATGGTGGATTAAAGCAAGATACTGAAGCCTTTTTGAAACCGTTTAATGATTTAAACAACACACATGATTATCAACAAAATGAATTTATATTAAAACATTTCTTTCAAGCAAAAGATCCTGCATTACAAAAAGAAATTGATTTACCACCTATTGTATCAACGGAGAATTCTTAAATTCATTAAGATTTCAGGCGCATTCAAATTCTCTGCAGTCAAACGGCAATTTATACATGCGATCTCATTGCCTTTTGGTTTATGTTCGTATTCTACTCGAGATAGAAGTCCGTCGTTAAGGCATGATTTGCACGTAGAGTATGGACAGGTGGGACAGTGCTGACCGTTGAGCAAGTTAAGGTACTCACAGGAGTTGCAGTAGTGTCGAGGACAGATCCAATGTTCCGAGTCAGGATCCCCTTCCTTGAAATAGGCGTCCAAACAACTTCGGTGGTAGACTTTGGGGCAATTGAACACGCCGCAAAATGCGATGATAGATCTTGCTCCACTCTCTGTTTTTTCCCATCCAGGTCCGACAAGTTCGTGACAAAGGAAACAGTTCTTTTCAAACGTGGACGCGGGCTGAACATCGCTTCTCCCATACTTGTTCCAGTACGCATAGAACGGATTGTTAGCGTATCGCTTTTCGTTTTGGAAACCATTTCCGAAGCTGCCGTAAAGGAAGCGGCTGACATCGTGACGTTCTTTTCTTTGTTGAACAGGCGTGCGCTCCTTCGGTTTGATGACCCCGACGACAATGGGACTTGGGCAGTAGTTTTTGCCGACTTTGACCATCGTTTCGGGCCTACTGAAGACTTCTTCGTGAGATGGGACTCGATGTTCCGTAAGCCTTGGATGACACGTACGTTTGCTTGGCTGGAGTTGCAGGACATTTCTTCCTGGAGGTGTGAATACAACGGTTTGTCTGCGAACTCTGGTAGACCACCTGCGATTTGATAATTCGTCGAGTTTATTACTTTTGGGCATCGACGCATTGTTATATTTTTTTATGAATGAGCTCATGAAAAAATACGCTTCGTGTAAGTTTTTTTTTGTTTCGGGGTTTTCCGGTTTTTATTTTACTCGTATCTTTCCTAAATATTATCCGGTTTTTCTGAAACAAACCCCAGCCTGAAAAATTGAAATCAAAAAAAGACAAGTCATATGTCATAAATAAATAATCATGGACAATCAAATCTACTTACTATTACAAGACCATTTACCAGAGGATTGTATCCTTATAATCAATGACTATTGCAAGGATTTTTTACGCAATGAGCTTAACTTTGCCTATCGCCAAGTTTATCCTTATGAACAGGAGATTTGGAAAGAAAGTAATATCTTCAATAACAGAGTCAACTACTGCTCTCGTATGATGATACACCACCCGCATTTACAACGCCAATTCATTTCCGTGGTCAGAACATATCGGCCTGTAGAGCTGGACAGAAAATGGCGGGATCCACACGTGATTGATAAGTATTTGTATGTATACAATTGTCAGCATCGTATATGTACAAAACCATATTGGTGTCTTAATAAAGTCAACCATATTTTAGAATACATGAATCGATCCAAAACAGAGTTACAATTATCATGTTTTGACAATGATGTTAGATATTACATGAGCTGGTCAAAAAAACGTTTAATTCAAGCTTTGTTAAAAATTTAAACAACATATTTAGACACGTGCGCCTGTTAACACGTCGACATTGACTTGAACTCCATACTCAATAAACACGTAGAATTGAACATTTTTTATTGTATTTAATTGCCCTTGAATTGACACGCTTTTTGGAATAGCTTCGTCGATCGGGAGCTGCCTTGCACAGTTGACGTAAAAATAACCGTAAAGTTGAAGATAATCCCAGTATGAAATTAATCCACTGGTCATGCCGTCAACCAAGCCTGCATTGACTGCATTGACGCCCATCAATTGATTGTTGAACTCGTCGTATGCGCGTTGGACTTGGTTGTATACCATGTTCTGGCCTGCAACAACAACATTAAAGTTCGTAACAGAAGTTCCAGACAATGGAGCTACACTGCCACCACCGCATGTATCGAAAGGCGACATAAACGGCGGTAAAGTTGTACCGGCCGTATATTGAAAAATTGGCAGCACCAAAACGCTCTTGATATTAGATATACCATTCGTGATTAAGAAATTAAATTGCCCTGATGTAACAACTGGTGTGGTGTATTGGTACAAATCGGAGTAGACGATTGTCTTTGTAGGGCGAGAAAGGTAGGCACTTTCGAATGATGGGTTGAATGTATACATAGGAACATGAAGGAAGCAAGATTGGTTCAGACCAGTAGCGGCATCTCCTACTGCAGTTTTCTGTGTAGAATCAATGATTGTATTACCAACGTTCAATGTGATACGGGCTCCTGCAGTAGATGCCAAGTTAAGACCCCATTTTCCTGTAGCAGTTACTACAGTTGCACCAGCAGTTAAAGAAGTTTCTGGAATAGCTTGAGATGCCACCATAATCGGTGAAACGCCTCCTAGCGGTGACACTATTGAACTGATTCCCATTGCATCTGATCCAGTTGATAGAACGACAACGGGCTGATTTAGGTTTATAGTGAGTCTGAAAAAAACCCCCTTAAGCAACGGAATTTGGCTGAAGAAAGAGTGAATGTGACGAAGGTAGATAATAGCTTGGATTTGGAAGACAATATAAGCTGGTTTACTTGCTTCAACACCCTCTTTTGTTACAGGTTTTGCAGGATCTGATAAGTCAGTGTACGTAGATACTCTATTAACTCTTGAACGATAAACATTGTCCATCTGTTGGTAAGTGCAGATTGTATTAAATGCAACACCGGTTTGTCCAGTTGGTGCGGTATCTTGAATCATCATCTTTGACCATCTCTCCTGGATACCAGGGTTAGAAAAATCAGATCCTCCTGCGTTTCTAGCCAAGGTACCTTGCGCTACTGTTTTACGGTTATTACAATTACCTATTCCGTCAAGGCTGACACCTTGGTGGTAGGCGAAATTGGACGAGTCTGGATAGAATCCGATAGATGGTCCTAAAGTCTCCACATCAGCCATTGAAAGAGATGTCATAAGTGTAAATGTATTCCAAAGACCGCAAAGAGGCGTATTTTGGATAATTGTAGTTCCAGCATAATCAAGGAGCATCGAGTGAATGATACTACCGAACCAGTTTTTGAGAGATAAACTTTGAGTGGCTCCTTGCGCCATGATACCGCCGGTTGTTAGTGCAGAATCTCCAGTTGCATTAGCCAGGGAAGAGATAGCCATAACCATGGGGACAGTAAGGTAGGCGTTTCTGTAGTCGGTATATTTATTGGAGTTCGCCAACTGACTGGTATCAATAACAATCTGGTTTCCTGCATAATTGCCGGATTGCTGATCCTGGATATCCAACCAGTCGCGTTTTACAAAGATCTGAGGAGAGCCTTCGCTCATTTGGGACATGTCGTAAACAAGGGTATCGCCGGACATTCTATTTATATATCTTGATTAGAGAAAAAAAATCTTCTAAACTAATTATTTTAGATCTGGTTTGTCATAAATGCTGAATTTGATAGGAGAAAGATCCCGGAGTTTCTTTTCCTTGGCTTCGTTGTCATTGACTTTCAATTTGTTCAGTTTATTGCTTAAACTTCCAGAAAGTTTCAATTTGTTCGAGACTTTTGGCAAATCTTTCAGTTCCAGAGGTACTACCCCGTTTCCTGTAGGTACGCCTACAGATCCACCATGTTGGCACGTATCTTCTAAATTGACTAAAGTTTTCGCTCCGCGCGCAAATCCTTTGTAAATGAATGGAGGCATTATATAAATTATATAATGGCTTCATAAAAAAAATTACATTATTTTTTCTTGTTCTTTTCTTAAAACGGTTCTAAATTTAAGCAATTTGTCTTCCATGGTTTGAACTAAAGTAAGCTTGTCTCGGATCGGCTTCTCATTCGCCACTGTAGTCGCCTCTTTCAATTCCCGCATCAACTCGGTACGTTCTCGACTAAAATCGTCTAAATATCTTGAAATTTTATCGTTTGTTAAGCGATCCATAAGATTATAGTTAATAGTGAGATTATTTTTTAACCTAATCTACGCATTTGATTACTATGCTGGGAATCAGATTGATTATGTACAGGCTTATGACTGTGTCGAAGTGTTTCCATAGAAGCAGAGATTCCACCGACATTCGATGCACCCATTTTCAAGGATTTGCTGTCGTGATCTTTGATGACGCATGTAATGATGATATTGGGATCCAGGATCTTAATAGGTTGCCCGGCTGCGTTTGTAAAGTTGAATCGTAGGGATCCCTGTTGTCCTGCACTTAAAGCATTCCAACTGTACTCTGGAACTTCAATTTGGAGAAGTTGACCAATACCGGCTTTTGCAGGAACAGGATACAAAAACGTTTGAGGATTAGCATAAGTGTTTTGAATGGCATTGCAGTTCAAGTATATGACTGGATCTGGGTTAATCTGAGGAGCCTTTGTAGATAGGAACGAAGTATTGCCTGTTGGAAAAGCGGCTAAACCTGTAAAGATCTGAGCAGTGATAGGCGTAGTAACAGATCCCGGAGGATTTGAGTAATTTGAACTAAAGCCGGCCCATTCCGCAAAGTTCGCTGGGAAAGACCATCCTGGTGCATTACCATCGACTGTAGGAAAAGCACTGCTTGTAATAGAAGGGAGTAGCGGTGTAACGCAGAATCCAGCAGGTGGGGCAGTGTATCCTGCAGGCAGAGATGTAGGTAAAGAGAAACTGTTAAATTGCAGACCGTAACGAGTGGGGTTCACTTGCATTTGCATGAAGTATACATACTCTAATGTTGTACTGTTGATTAAATACAGATTGTTCGTGATAAAGAATTGTTGCATAAAGCTGTTCACATCACTCACTTCGTAGATACCGTCTGGGATCGTAATTTTAATAAGTGTGTTTGGTTCCGTATTGGTTCCATCGGTTACAGACGGCCACGATATATAAAAGAAATTATTTGCAAGAGGGGCGGCATTGATGTTCTCCCACGCATAATACATATACAAAGTTGAAAGTGCAATCTCTGATCCTTCTAAATTCTTTGATCCAGGAATATCATAGACAAGAAGATTGTTTTCTGCATTCCCTATATTCGCACGTGTCAATGTAATTGTATGCATCTGGCTATTATATAATTAAGCTACATAAAAAAAAAATCATATATAATCGGTTTTTTACTTAACTCTTTTACCATCTACTATCTTATGTTTTCCTCCATATCTAACTACTCTATCGTTTGCTAATTGATCATACATCCATACATTACTCCCGCCAAAGTAAAATGGTCGAGAAGCATATACGTCCTGTGGAATTATGTTTCTTGCGGGATCTTCCTGTCGTATCGTGTAAGGTTGAGTTAATATACCTCCACTATCAATATCTGGCGCTATGCCTTTTACTTGCCAAGAAGCAGGTATTGTTCTTCTCATTTTTTTATATATCCTCTTGAGAAAATGTTGAAGCCGATCTGATCTCTAAATCCGTTGTTGTATCGTCATATGCATCTTCTACTGAATAAGGTCTTTTGCGATATCCTTTGAGAAAGTTTTGTTTATGTCTGACGTAGACAAGAGAGGCAAATGGTTCATTGTTTTTAAACCAGTTCTTCATCTTATCAGTCTCTTGTTCCTTTGCATTGCGTTGATACCCAGGAAGATGATACCAGTTTTCACTTGACTTTATGTTGTCTACTATTGCCTGTAAAGTATGATCCGTATCCCAGCCTTCATAAGGAATGTGATCCACTTCGTCTCGTAAGCAATAGATCTGTCTAAAGAGTCGATACACTATATGAGAATCCAGTGTGTACAAATAAGTACGTTCCATAATCGCCTTGGGTGCCAGTTTGCCCAAATCGTAATTCAAATCATGAAGCTTGAACAATTGACGAATAAGAATTCGCATAAAGGCATTCCTGCGTGTGATCCACCAGTCTTTTACTTTGAGTCCAGGATCCTTTCGATAGATATGTTTCGAATCGTCCCATTTCTCTTCATTGGAAGTAAATAAGGATCCAAAGAGCAAATCGATCAATCTCTCTGTATCGGCTGTTTCCGCGGCTTCGGCCAAATTTGGAATACTATTGGTCTCTAAGACCCATGTACCATGTAGAAGAATATTACGTACTTCCTTGTAGAGTGCGCGTCCTTTCACACTGCTGTTCCCTGTCAGTAACTTGATAACACTGTTTTGAATCGGGATATTCTTAGGTGGCTCACTACACACGATGTATCTTTTCTTATCCAAAGCGACGACTACACTATTGGCTTCATTAGACGACTTGTTCTTTTGATTCTCGATTAAGAGAGCAGGAGGACAGGTCGTAAAGTAATCACCAAATAATAGCTCCATACAATCTGTCATCAAACTCTTGCCATTTCTGCCTCCACCATTGTAGATAAGAAACTTCTCTGTGTTGCGTCCACTTAATCCACTTGCAAGACAATAGAGGAAAAATTCTCGGATCTCTGGATCGGGATGGATCTTTTTTATGACGTCCATAATATCTTTTTCGTATTCGGGTTCTTCCAACTCGTAAGCAAGGTTGTATCTACACGACATTTGTACGAAATCCCCACGTGTTCTGTCTCGAAAGGTTTTGTTGCCTATGTCCAGGATTCCATTGTCAAAGTTCAAGATGTCGACATTGCTATCAAAATCCTTGTTCACCATTGACATATGAATTTTGGATATTTTCTCTACACCTCCAAAGAAGCTGGCTTGACCCAATTTGCACTCTAATTTGAATAAAGCTTTCTTGATCTTGGGATCGTCCTGGATATTGGTTGGTATGGTTTGTTTGAAATGATCCAATATGATATCAATGAACTGAGACATTAAATGCTGTGCGTTTCGTTCCCATGTAGAGCCATCCCATGTAAACCATTCATTGGAACTGCGTACGTAGACGAAATCATCCTTGTAATTGGTTTCCTGGATCACTTGTACTGCTGCATAATGCGAAACCGACGCTTTCTCCAGGATCATTATATATTCCTCTAATTGTTCCCCTTGATCTTTCGGGATCTCTGGTACGGCCACGTCTACAAGAGAGATTGCTTCATCCATTTCCTTGACTTCAAAGATTAGTGGTAGATTCCATACATCTAGACAGTAGTTGTTTGCAAGGCGTAATACTTCTTGGATCCCACCCTCATAAGCATCGACTGTAGAGCGTAGTAGTTTGAATCCATCAAATTCGTAACTGGCATAAATAGCGGACTCACATGGCCCTGATAAGAGAGGTGTCTTTTGATGAAGATATTCCAATACTCCATTGACTACATTGAATTCGTATGTCTGGCACCATAGAGCAAGAAAAGTACGTTTGATTTTGTTCTGTTCTTCCTCTCCATTTTGCTTGCGCTTATTTGCGGCGACTTTGTAGAGTTCCGGGTTATGATCCCGCATACTTTGCGCGATTTCGGCCAAATCTTTGGAGAGTTGTTTGACATAAGCTGGACTTTGCTCTGGTACGTCGTAATTAAGCTTTTTCATGCGTTGTCTCCATCCGAAGTAGGTTCCCATGAAGAAGAGGCTTATGAAGAGTTGCTTGACCATCCATTTTTCAGGTACATTCAGTAGGCGCATATGTTCAGCCAATATATGATCTCTCTGTTGGACATATACCTCTAAGCTTCTCGGGACCACCAATCCATTCTGTTTCAGTACCCAGTAGAGAATACACGGCTGACAGTTCTTGAGATCAATGTCGTAGTAGTTGTTTGCCAGGGTATGGCGGACACTACGTTTGAATGCGCTGAATCCCAGCGCTTTGGATGGAAAGGGTCTTCCGTATCCATGCTTAGCCAATCGATAGGTAACCGCTACAGCTTCATACTTGGTATTGTACATATTGACATACTCCCGTAAGTGATCGAACGTGGTCTTAAAGTGCTTGATAAACTCTGAGAGCCAGTGTTCGTCATCTTTCAAGGGAAGTAACGTCGGAGTGTACAAAAGCTTCAAAGCATCTTGTCTATCAAATAACTCCATTAAAGAGTGTTCAGTTACGAACGGTTTGTCGATTTTGGTTACGGTTAAAGGACACTTGCTTGCCATGGTTAGTTAGTTTGTTAGTGAATGATTATATACTTTGGAAAGTTTTTTATATAGTCAATTTTTTCATGTCCCATGTCATACCCGGTTTTTCAGAAAGTTTTTTCTATACCGGTTTTTGGATGTTGTATGTCATATCCGGGTTTTCCAATATAAAGCCGATAGGCCGATGAGGATGTGAAAATGGGAAGGCGTTTGGAAAGTTTTTCTAGAGGCTTATTTTGATGTGGTATGCCTTATGTATTACATAATACATTAATTTTTATACTACAAAACTTATATTAATCATTCACATTTCACATTTTATAGAATAGAGTATAATAGTAAGAAAAAGAAATAAAGAAATAGTAAAATGTTACAGTAATTTCGGCGTTCACATCTCTTTCACACTGAACCTAATTCTTTCATCCCAGGAGGCACTTTTTCCGGATTTATTTTCTCAGTAATTTTTATAGAAAATGTCAGAAGCTCTCACACCACATCTTTCACGACTCGAGTACGTTAAAGGATACCTCCATTACCTTCAACAGGAGGAGGCAAACATCAACTTCAATTATGAAGCCAATACAACCTTTCAGTCCACTGGACAAACTTTAGGAACTGCTTTAGATGAATCCAAGAGTGTTCTTGGATTACCTGCAAGACAACTTCAATCGATGACAGCGTTGAAGTACAAGGACGTTGTTCAAGATTCCACTACAGCAGTAGCTTCTCTATCCCAGGAAGAGCTTGCATTTGCCTACTCTGCAGCAGACATACTTATACCAGACATAAAGCAAAACTTTAACAGAAATGGGATCAAGATGGAAACCATCCTCTTTAAGGGCTACATCGCTGGACAATTAGCAGAAGCAAAGAGAACTCAGAACATAGCTCCATTTGTTAGTGGATCAAATGCACCCGGACCGGGAGGGACCCCAGCTTCAAATCCAGCCCATCAATATATGAATAACAACGGGGCTCTGGCTGGAGATCAGGGTTTTTTTTCTAATTTACGAAATGATCCCAGATACAAATCCCTTTTTGAAGCACTGGACGCAGGTCAACAAGCGTTTATAAATTGGATCAAAAATAACCCCGGAAGAATACTTAGCGTATTGTTTGTTCTGATTGGTAGAGAATTTGGCTTTCTCAATACTGTAAAATCCGGCCTACAATTAATAAAAAAAGTAGCGGCTTATTTCGGGAAAAAGAATGATGCAGAGTGGCTTGACTGGTGGACATCAGTAGTTGATCAGGCAAATAACCCAGCAGTTGCCGCATTTATTGCGTCTTGTATTCTTGCAGGTCCTGCAAATACTATTGATATGCTGGTAAAAACAACAAAGACAGGAGGAAGCCTTATTTACAATACTTTCCAACTACTAACATCAGATGCAACTGGAAATGCTTTAAAAGCGGCTATTGAAGGTGGGTCATCTGCAGTACAAACAGTAGGTAACTTTTTAGTTCAAAATCCCGGTCTTGCTGCTGGAGGTACTCTTGCTGCAGCTTTGGCTAGTGGAGCGTTACCATTACCCGATCTTCCCAAAATGTATTCAGACTTTATGCAACAACTACCATCGGGAATTTCTCAAAAAGATGCAAATCAACAGTTTCTTGACGAGGTAGAAAAACCAGAAGCATCAGCCGCTCCCAGCGCCAAGAAAAAAGGTAGTTGGTTGGATCAACTAAAAGGCAAATTTGGTAAAAAACAAACACCCGCTCAACAAGCCTTAGATGTTGATGACGATGAGGTCATAGATTTAGATGCTGCGGATGATGACGACGATGATGATGAATTAGAACAAGTTGACTCTGATGATGAACTGGATGAAATGATGGAAGGTTATAAAGAACCTTTAAATGAAGGTACGAATGCAGATGACGATTATCTCGCCGAAGAAGGCTTTTCTTACATAAACCCAGACGATCCCAGTAGACCAGAAACAGAAGCACAGAAAATCTCAAGAATAGCTGCAGAAGAGAGAGCACAGAGAAAAGCATTTCAGGAGTCTGCGGATGCGCTGAATATGCAACTGGCTATGGCTGAGTCAGCGCGAACAGGCAAGCCGCTCAATTATGTTCTTGATCAAATGCAAAGAGATCAACAAGAAGCAGCCTTTCTTGCAAGTAGAACCCCACGAACTAAACAAGAAATTGATGAAGCAACAGCACTGTTCGGTGAATGGTCTCGACCAGTTTTAGAAGGTGTTTCATATGTCTCTGACCCATTAAATCGAATGTTCCGGTCAGACGTGGTAGGCCAATACGATTCATTATATTATGGAACGCAACAGCCTACTATACAAGAGTCAATCGCAGCAGCTCAAAGAGGCGTAGGACAAGCCCCTCGAGGACAATTTGTTCGTGGGTTAGCAGGGCTTAACCAAAGTCAAGCACCAGATCCTTTTGGAACTATCAATCAACAGAGAGCGTACTACAAAGATCTAATCGGATACCGTGATCCCAACATCGCTACTAATAGTTCTGGCGGCGGTCTCAAACATAGAGCTAAGAATGCAAGAAAACCTATTGTAAGAGGTAGAGGATTGTATTATCCAGTAGGAGAAGGTCACTACATAGACATGAATAAATTAGACAAAGGTTATGTTAACATAAAAAATTCAAAATTCAAACAAATCGGTAAACAAGAACAGGTTGGAGGCAACCTTGCTTCTGCGGTCAAAACTGTCTTGAAAGGAAAGAACCCCAAAGTAGATGACGTAGAACCCTTAGACGATTCTGAACGAGGGTACTTGAACAAGTTAGGAAAATTGACTGGAGAAGGCAACTTCCACGTCCCTTTGAAAAATAAGACGGCAGAGGAGAAAGAAATCCATCAATTTGAAGTAATGAAAGGAGAAATCATTGCAGGAAATGATAACAAAGAAATGATAGCAGATTTCAAACGACTTTTGTTAAAACTTATGAAAAATCATCGTATCAACAAGAAAGAGGGTAGTGATATCCTTATTGAATTGGCCGCTCTTGGCTACTAATCCATCTTCTCTTTGTCGTCTGTAAGCAACTCCTTCAAGACCATCATGTACTCATCAATATCTACCCACAGATCTCCTACGGCTTGATCCATTTCATCCGCATAGTGTTCTCTGGTCATACCATAGAGCTTAGTGAGATGATCATCGATCTTCTGATAGTACGTAAGGAGACAGTCGTTCCATTCCTCTTCCTCTTCCTCTTTTCGAATAGAATCATATGAAATGACTTTCCGCATTATCTGTACGATTTCAGGTTGAATGGCAAGTGCAATAAGCATACAAATCGCGCCACAGAAGAATGAATTGATACAAACAAGAAATTGGACCATCATCATTTAATAATGAAAATGATAATGGTTTTTGTTGGGGTTCTGGGGGAAATCAATTTTTTTTTCTTACTTTCAGAAAACCCGGCTTTTTCTTAGGAAAGATACGAGTCGAATAAAAACCGGTTTTTGCGAAAATCAAAAAAGTCTTCGGGGTTTTCTAAGGCTTCAGTCATAAAAAAATGAAAGACGTGATCACACTTTTATTCCTTATCTTAACAATTGGACTGCCATTAATTTTATTGATAATTGACGATGGATGTTTCTACTTTGTTACAACAACTTCAAACCGCTTTGGTAAAGCCTCAAACCGTGTCAGTTCAAACTCAAACAAATGTTTCCTATGAAGAGTTCGACAAATCAGTATGGGACATACATATTGATTTGTTCCAGAAGTACTTTGACGACATACGGGACGTAAAGAGACAGAAGATCAGTCATGTGCCACGTACTCCAGAGCCACTCACTCTTCAGCAACCTCCATCCAGAACCAGCACTTTATGTACGGATGACTTTGCGGAGAAGGTCGCGACCATAGCAGACAACTTGAGTGAACCTTTTGATGAGAACGACAAGATGGATCCCGATGACGATGAGGAGGATGTAGTATTGGGCCAGTACTGTTGTCCTAAGTGTAGTGTAACCGCCAGAGGCAAAGATGTGAAAGAAGTATTTGGGCTGAAGAGAAATCGTCGTGACCAACTGGTACCTCAGTCCTGGTGTAACAAATGCCGCACTGGCTATTCCAAATTAGACTACAAGGTCTTTGAGGAAGAATCTTCAATCATTAATCGGAAAGGGGCAATCATATGCGTCACGAACAATGGTGCAAGAGGACTTGACTATCATGACACTATTCGAAAGGCAGGTGAATCGTGGAAGGACGCGGAAGAGCGCCATAGAGCAAAGAGTCATCCTATTGTTCAAAAGCGCGCCAAACTCATGTCTATCTTAAGCAAGCAGGAAGACATTCCCATGAAAGAAGTCATGAAAAAATACGAGGGCAAGATGACGGTAGAGCTATTCTGCAAAATCAAACAGGAAAGTCCCGGACTGCTTACGCCTCTTGGGATTCACTAACGGGTATGAATTCATCAAACCCTTTTCGGTAACGTTTACCAGCTTCTGCCTCATAATCAATAATAAGAGGGGAAAACTTTTCTGCTGTAGCTTCTTTGTAGATACGTAATAATTCATTTTTATCAATACCAAGACCTCCTTCAGAAAGGATCAAATTCAATTCTCTTGCGCCACTTAATTTAAGTAACACTAAAAACGTACAGTTTTGTCGAATAATCTTTGGAATTGCAAAATATGATTGACTTAAATAACAAACAGAACAATTTAACTTACGAGCTCGAATATAATAGTTTGCTATACGAGTTTGATCTTTAGTTAAGACTAAATCATCGAAAACGACTAAATTGTTCAGATCTTTATCCATTTTATCGAGTAGCGGGGCATTCTCAAGTCCCTCAAGAACCTTGATGCGATCATTGAGTGATTCCAACCATTTGTACAAAGGCTCATCTTTGTTGCGAGTCACCACCGTGATGTGATGGAAAGTCCCCGGTCCACTCGAAAACAAAGCCAAAAGGTTGCATAACCAGTTGGTTTTGCCACTACCAGAAGGGGCTACGCAACATAAACGAAACGGTAATTTCATGCCGTGTAAGTGTAAGTTTGGATTCGGTGATTCCATTAATAATTCTTTTGGCATGATCTCGTACATGTTCTGAACTTTAGCACTAATAGGAGCCTTTTTCTTAGGAGGAGCCCGAGGCTTTGCCGTTGCCGGCTTTTTCTTATCTTCTTCGGCTATCTCTCTTTCCAACCTTGCCAATAATCTTTGATCCATTTCTATAAGATCTCATGATATTTTATTTTATTTTATCTACAAACAAATCAACCAATAGCTTTTGACTAAAATAAAATACTTTCCTATTATATAATTAAGGATGAGTGAAGCGCAACCACCAACAGAGTTTTTACCAATATTTAATCCAGCTAACTATCCCGATGACGCACGAAATCAAGGAGTGGGATCTTATGTAAATTTTCCTACCGCGCAAGGAAAAGTAATATTGCCTGAGGGGGTGGTATGGGGCGATGGCTCCTCTACAAATTCAGCCGACGCTCCATTAGAGGATAACACTCAAGTTATTCAATATACGCAAACCTACTGGCCGTTTTATCCCAGTCCATATGGCGGAACAGGGTTCGCATTAAAAGACCAAGGAACACGAGCATTAAGTGCCTGGTATCTATGTTATGCAGCATCTGCGGTTGGTTTTGGAGCTTCTACGCAAAATAGTAATGGACATTCAGGGTGGAATATGACTATAGGCTATTATGTAGACATGTATCAACCATACGATGCAGCTACTGGTTATTATTGTACTACCAAAAATCCCTATTTGATGGTCTCAGTATATCCACGTGCAAATAATTACATGAACCCTTCATCTACACCGGCAAGCATAACCTACCAAGGTTCTAATTACGATCCGGAGCTAACGTGTTTTGTATCTTACAATTCAAAAGGATTTTTCCAAATTGATTGTAGCTCAGATGGCAAATACGTAGGAGTTCTACCATATCAAAATCCGTACAGTGCTGGAATTGCAAACTACCCATTGGGAGTAATTGCTCAAATAAACATGACAAATAGTAGTCAAGGAACAATCATTCAGGACGCTACTATCAGTCTCCCTGCCAGTGAAACGTATATTCCTCAAACAATACAAGTAAGTGCTACAGGTAAATTCATAACAGTATGTCAAATGCAAATAAACTTTCAAACAGGGAATACAGGCGGAGGTCCCTACGATCTTTTTCCAATTGTCGTCTACCAATCAAAGGATTATGGTGCAACATATGACTTAATAAAAACGTTTGATAATAATCTTGGTGTATTGACTTTCTATACTCCTACAAATCCCGCACCATCGGGAGCTCAAGCCAATAGAACAAATCCCCCATATCCAGCGCCAAATTTAGGTATACAAGCACCACATGCTCAAAGTAAAAACGGCCGTATTCTTTGCGTCGCTTATGTAAATGCAGCGAGCGGACAAGCCTACTCCGATGGAATGATAGTTGCAGTTTCGAATGACTTTGGTCGAACATTTATTGAGCAAGTTGCACTTCCATTTTTATCTACAGATCTTACGACAGGAAATCCGTTAGCTCAACCTGAATGGTATGTTCCAACATCAATATCGATGAGTACTACTGGTCAAATGATTTATATCTCTACATGTATTGACAATGGTTATGATCAAAGTCTTCATCCTATTGTAAATAAAGGAACTTTAATCTACTCCAATGATTACGGTGTATCATGGCAACAAACAAACCTGGCAACTCCAAATGTAAATCCATTCACCTTTGCTCCTGTTTATCAGAATTTAGGGTGGGTTAGATGTAATGCATCAGGACAGACGTTTATTGCTGGACCATCTTCTACAAATAATACAGCTCTTACAGATTATGACTGGATTTATGGAAACCAAGGTGGACAATTTGCACTTTCAACGCAAGCTGGACAATATGATTGGTTTAATATGTTTTTTGATGGATCTACGGGACAATCTGTGTTAGCAATCAATTATTATTATTCTGGGAATGTACAAGGTATTAGTGGACGTGTTAATCTTAATCAATACGGTTTATAAAATATATAAGTAGTGTATATAACAATAATGTCCGAAATTTACACGACTTTATCACCGATGCTTTTAGCATACAACAACCCTATTACAACAGCGCAACGAAATGCCATAACTGGTCAGTTGCCATCAACGGTTATATTTAACAGTGACGTAGGTCATATTGAAATTTGGGACGGTTCTGCTTGGAATCCTATTGGTGTTTCAATCCCTACAGGATTACCAGGATTTGACGAATTCTACCTTACAACTACTATAAGCCATACAGGCAATTCTGTAGTTACAACGTGGTCTAACTCAGGTGCTACTATAGGTAGCCCAATGACGATATCATCGGCAGGTCATTTTACGTTTCCCTCAACTGGTGTATGGTTAGTCTGCGCCAGGGCATACTACAGAGTAGGACTGAACACAGCACAGAACACACTACTGGACACCTACTTTACAACAAACAACTTCTCGACGGAAGCGCGGTATGACAGGAACGGTTCTATTGTAGGGAACGGAGGGGGCAGTGCAAACGTGACTGGCTTTGCTTACGGTGAAGTGTCTGTTACAATCTCAGATACAGCCAACGACAAAGTGCGTTTTAAAGCACTTGTAGGGTCATCAGGAGACTATCAGTTATACGCGGGTAGGACAAATACAAGAGTTTCCTTCAAAAAAATAGGATAGATATATATATATATATACAATGGACGAATTATCAATTGTAAATGCAACAAATGGTTGGAATGACGAAGTGGAAGACCTTTTAGAAAGACTACGTGTCAACAGTGTAGCGCTTTCAGAGTACCACAGACGGAACTTCTACGACTACAAGTCATACGCAAAATACTTTCGATTACCAATAATCTCATTAAGTATAATAAATAGTACCGCGGCAGTAGGGTTGGTCAATGTAGGTGTTCAACAAATGATCGTGAATGGGATCTGTTGCTTAATCGGTATGATAATATCTGTAATTAGTGCTATTGAACTTTATTTGAACATCGAGAAAGCAATGGATAATGAAATGCAACAATCAAAAGATTTCTACACCCTGGCGATTGATATATTCAAAGTTTTGAAACTTCAAAGGTTAGATCGGGGCGAAAATGGAAAAGAATTTATGAATAAGAAATACGCGCTCTATACGAAGTACAAAGAAACATCAGACCTACATAGGAAGAAAATAAAGCACGACACTTTAGCTCGTATTCCGATTAGTATTGATGATAAAACACATACGCCTTCAAGCTCAGATGTAGAAGATAATAGTGGATATGGTATGTTTCCTACTCATACAAGCTATATTTTTGATCGATTTGTAAGAAAATCTGGAGATAAGATATAAAATTATGAGTTGGCGAGAAGTTACTCAAGAAGAAGCCGCAAGATTACGAGCAGACCCTGACCCTGCTTTACGTAAATCATTGTTAGATACTCAAACAGTATTTGATATTGATGCAGATCAAGAAACCACTGTAAGACGTGAACGCAATTTTGAGAAAAAGTTTTACATGCATATTTCGTATAACTCAAACAGGCACTTAACCGAATCAAATTTGGCGCTTGGAAGGAACACACTGTTAGGAAATTTAGGAACTAATGTTACTAAACGGCAGGCTTACGCATTTTATGAAGAGTTACAACCTAACATAGACAAAAAACTCTGTTTTTTTCATACGGGTCTTCGTCCGGCAGGTCGGAGAACTGATGATAAGAATAGTTCTCATGATAAAAAAAATGAAAACATAACATATTTCTATACAGTAGTGGATGGTGAATGTGTCGCTGCAATGGCTATTGATACCGATTATACAGCATCGAATAGTAATCCATTGGCTATTGGTACACATCGATCGTTTACTGATTATATTCAAAGAAAGTTTGCCCTAGAAGAGGATGAAATTCCAATTTATGTAGACCTATTTTGCGCTGACGTTAAAACAATAAAAGGAGCAGGAGCTATAGCCTATGATCATTTGTATAATTATTTACTTAACAAAGAGGGTAGATATGTAATTTGTTTGACTGCTTTAAACAATCCCAAAACATTAGATTTTTACGAAGGACGAAATATGAAGTATGTAAAGGAACAAGGTTGGAGTAGAGAAACAGCAGATAGAAGACGTCCCCATGATACAGGTTTAATAGAGATGAAGGCAGTTGTTGGTAGAGATAACCCTCCTTCAGATGTCTTTCCTCGTCTGCCTTCAAGTGAAGAAAGACGGCAAAGAACACAGAGGAGAAGAGAGAAAAGAAGTGCAAGAGAGGTGGTTGATCTAACAACCGGCACACCGATGCGGAAAAAAGCCGTATGGGAAGAAGATGAAGATGATATTCCTATTCATTTTCCAAGTGATGACGAGGCAGAAGGTACAGGAATCTCTAACTACACGAAACAAAAAGCAAAGAAATTAGGAGTAAAAGTTCGTGAATCAAAACAACCTAAAAAGAAATTAGATATATATAAGGACGGTGAGCACGTCGCTTCAATTGGCGCAAAAGGGTACAAGGACTACCCCAGTCATTTGAAGGAGAAAGGAGAATCTTTTGCAAAAGAGAGAAGATCTCTTTATAAAAAACGCCATGAAGGAACCCGTCATAAAATCGGTACTCCATCATATTATGCAGATCAACTTCTGTGGTGATTTAGCAAAATTCTTTTCTCATTAATTAATATATAATGCCATTCGATAAGTTATCGTTGAAAGAGCTCAAGGAGCACGCCAAACAACATAAAGAAGTGATTAAGGGTTATACGAAAATGGGAAAGGAAGATTTAGTGAAAGTCATGAAGAAACATTTAAAGATGGATCGCAAAGGAGAAGTTACGAGGAAATCAGTAGAGGGAGGTGCGATTGCTATGCCAGCGAAAAAGCCGCCTCTGGTAAAAGTGAAGCCGGTTATTCCGGTAGAAGCGCCTATCCGTCGCTCAGAGCCGATTCCTCCAAGACGGCCGATTATTCATTACGAAGGCCGACCATTAACTGAGCATGAAAGACAACAGCGTGCAAGGTTTGGATTGGGTCTTGACAGAGGAACAAGAATTAAACATTTAAGAGAAAGGATTGATAAATTGAAAGGAGGTCAACTACCTTCTGATGTTCGCAAAAAGTTAGAAGATTTAGAACTCAAATTGAAATCGAAAGAATAAAAAATATATCATATGTATATACGAAAATGCACGCACCGAGAAGTAGATTAGTAGCAGTACGTGACAAGAGAGCACTTGGTAAAACGACTATGATTGCCCGGCCCCAGCATTTAACATCAGCATCAACCGGCGCACTTCATCCGGATCGTGAAGAGTTTTTTAGAGGCCATGCTTTATCCGGCTCATCCATGAGAGCCGCCAGAGGAGGTCTAGGTGACAATGATCACGGTTACCTTTCGGCACCCAGGACGATGACGTCAGCACATACCGCCGGTTTCAGTTTCGGATCTCCGAGCCCCCACTACGAGGAATCTTTGAGATTTAGAAACGGGGTACCTAAGAAGTTCTATGATAAAGAGCCGCTCGGCCGGATGCCCGGTTATTAGGTAGGGGGATCCTTGATTAAGGACGTTGGGACAAAATCAATAATCGTCCATATATGGATTTTTTTTATATGATTAAAAAGTACCAATCATATAATATTAGCATTTAATTATGTTTCGCTTTCTGTAATGATGAGCTACAATGCCATCGTTTCTTTTCGCCTCTCCTTTTAAAGAATCTGGAATTTTGATCCACTCTTTTCTATCTTTCCAGCATTTAAAACAGTACGAATTCTCATCGAAAATGAGATTTTGAGTGTACTGGTGTCCATTGTATTCCAGAAGGCGTCCG